>JAAUYD010133403.1_pt1 | contig 88907 bp, 72 predicted proteins | sample 7278101 | NCBI WGS metagenome assembly JAAUYD01 (sample SAMN14350128, study PRJNA611818) | marine sediment metagenome | isolation source: surface marine sediment (0.6m) | place: French Polynesia: Moorea | collected 2018-08
CGGCATCGACGCCATGCAGCGTTCGATCCTGTTTGCGGACATTCTGCGCAAACGGGGCAACAACTACTTGGCTCACATTCGCGCTGGCAAACCGCCGGTTCTGATATTTAATTACAAAGTAATTGTTGACGGTCGCGAATTTGACGAGCGTCCGGTAAATTACTCCTTGGTCGCAATTGAGGCAGATGATCAGCAAAACATCGACCCGAAAAAACGCCCGATTGTGGTCATCGATCCGCGGGCAGGACACGGTCCTGGCATCGGCGGGTTCAAGCGGGATTCAGAAATCGGCATGGCCGTGCAGGCAGGACACCCCACATACTTCATCCTGTTCTATCCAGAACCGATCCCAGGCCAGACCCTGGCAGATGTAGAGCGGGCTGAGGTGATTTTTCTAGAGGAAGTTGCAAAGCGCCATCCCAATGCCGATCCACCAACCCTGGTGGGTAACTGTCAAGCTGGGTGGGCCAGCGCACTGATCGGCGCGGATCGCCCGGATCTCACCGGCCCCCTCGTCATTGCCGGCGCCCCCATGTCCTACTGGTCGGGTATCGAAGGGGTCAACACCATGCGGTATCGGGGCGGCCTGCTGGGAGGTGTCTGGTTGACCTCCTTGCTTTCTGATCTGGGCAACGGCAAGTTCGACGGCGCTCATTTAGTGGCCGGATTCGAGGATCTCAACCCGGCGAACACTTATTGGAAAAAGGCGTACCACGTCTTTGCCAATGTCGACACCGAGGAGCAGCGATACTTGGAATTCGAGCGCTGGTGGGGCGGCTTCTACTTCATGACCCGCGAGGAGATTGGGTTTATTGTGGAGCACCTCTTCATCGGGGACAAGCTCCAAAAAGGTGATCTCCAACTCGAAGAGGGCAAACGCATTGATTTAAGAAATTTAGACGACCCAGTGGTCGTATTCGCCTCTAAAGGGGATAACATCACGCCACCCCAGCAGGCGCTCAATTGGATCATCGAGATATATGGTTCTGTCGAAGATATCCGCAGCCAAAACAAGGTCATCGTTTACTTGGTGCATACCCAGATCGGCCACCTAGGCATCTTCGTCTCCAGCAGTGTGGCTCGCAAGGAGCACAGAGAAATTATAGACAACATAGACTTCATAGATCTCCTGCCCCCGGGGCTCTATGAGATGGTCATAGAGGATCAAGAACCCAATGCGCTCGGCAGGGATTTCAAGGTGCGCTTCGAGGAGCGCTCCCTGGCAGACATCTCCGCCCTGGACGACGGCCGGGAAGATGAGAAAATCTTTGATGTCATCGCCGAGGTCTCTCACGCTAACAACGCTGTTTATGAGACCTCTGTGGGTCCCTTGGTTCGTATGTGGTCTAATGAGTTCACCGCTGAATGGATGCGTCAATTGCACCCCCTGCGGATGTCTCGCTATCTCTGGTCTGATTTGACCCCTTGGCTCTGGCCGCTCAAGGTTTGGGCACCGATTGTCCGTCAGGAGCGCCGCAAAGTAGCTCAGGAAAACCCGTTCCTAAAGATTGAGGCTCAGATTTCAGAGGCGATATCAAATGCCCTCGATGGGTATCGCGACCTCCGCGACCTGGCAATCGAAACGAGTGTCAAACTCGCCTACGGCCATCCCTGGGTAGCACCCTTCTCTGGCAATCCAAAAGAAACCCCACACGAGAAACGTTTTCCCGGCGAGCCCGACAAGATATCACCAGAACCCTCGGTTGAAGTGCGAAATCAGCTGCTTGAGACCATGCATGAGGGGGGGCTCTGTGCGGGCATTATCCGAGTGATCGCCGCAGTGGCAGGTGCTGATCATGTTTATGACAGCCAAGAGATGCGCGATGCATTTGACGTCGTGAGCAAGCACGAGCAACTAAAGCAGATCCCTCGCAGCGCTTATAAGCGAATGGTCATCGAGCAGAGCCGGCTGCTCGAGCTGGACTGGGACCAGGCGATTGCCACCCTGCCTGAGCTCCTCACTACAGCGGATACCCGCCGACAAGCACTGAAGATCGCAGAGCAAATCGCCTATGCTGACGGCCACCTCGACACAAAGGAGCAAGTGGTCATCGCCCGCATAGCAGCGGCCCTGCATTTCACTTCCTTGTCGAGCTGTCCCGGTTAGTGCTCCCTAGCCACCCCTTGCGTCGGAAGTAGATCAGCAAGCCGACTGCGATCACTGCCATGAGCAGCAGTGCGAACGGGTATCCCAAGCGCCAGCTCAGCTCGGGCATGTTGAACGGCGATATTTCTGGGTTGAAGTTCATACCGTAAAGGCCGGCGATAAAGCCTAGCGGGATGAAGATGGTGGCGATGATCGTCAACACCTTCATAACTTCGTTCATCCGGTTGGACAGGCTGGAGAGACACAGATCGATGAGTCCGCGGGCGATCTCCCGATGGGTTTCAATGGTATCGATGAGCTGGGCGACGTGGTCGTAACAGTCGCGAAAGAAGAGCCGCGTCTCTTCGGTTATCGGAGGCATCTCCTCTCTGGATAGCGTCTTGGCTACATCCTTGAGCGGCGCGAGCGCCCTTCGCAGGGCCAGTATTTCGTTTCGGATCCTGTGAATGCGAGATATCTCGTCCTGGGCTGGCGAGGCGAGCACTTCCTCCTCCAGCGAGTCCAAGCGCTCGCCGTACGTTTCGAGCACCGGGTAGTAACGGTCTACGATGGAATCGAGGAGCGCATAGCCGAGGTAGTTGGCGCCGAGCTTGCGGATGCGAGTTCGGCCTTCGCGGATGCGCTTTCGCACCGGCTCATCCCAGTCGATCTTTCTCTCTTGCAGTGTGAGCACAAATGTTTCGCCCACAAAGATGTTCACCTGTCCAAAGTCGAGCCCGCCGTCCTTGGGAACGGCGAGAGCGACAATGTAGAGGTGATCTTCGTAGGGCTCGAGCTTGGGGTGTTGGTTTCGGCTGGCCACGTCTTCTAAGGCCAGCTTGTGCAGGGAAAAGATCTCTCCCAGCTTGGCGATCACCTCTGCATCGCCGAGTCCTTGGACATGTATCCAGATTGTCGGCCATTGCTCTCGCAAGCTCGTTATTTGGTTCAAGTCGTTGAGGGGTTGCTCGTGGACTTCTTCTGGGCTGTAGGCGGTGACGTGTATCTGCGGCTTGGCTCCCCCAGGGTCAACTGAGATAGTGCCAGGCGCCGCACCGAGCGTCACGTGTGGCCGCTTGCGCACATGGAGCCTTACTTTCCAGTCAGGTCTACTCATTTTACTCACCATTCGGGCTAGAATAACACAACGTTTTCGATCGATCTGTGGTGATTTTCTTCTCCTCAGGCGAGCTTTGTGCGTATAAAGTGAATCAATATACGGGAATTTAACGAAAAATCTGTTCTCCGTAGAGGTCATGTCGAAGATAAGTCTGGAGTGCGAACATGAGTCTGAAGTGGATTATGGAAAACGGCCTGAACGATCCCGGGACACCTCAAGGCGCGGCTATTCTGGCCATGGGTATTCTCATCGTTACCGGATTGATCTCCCGTGTACTGACCTACTTGATGCGACGGCCCCGATGGGTGACAGGAAAGCTCAAGCGGAAGGTAGATCCCACTGCTGTGCGATACATTGTTCACTTCAAAACCCTGATGCTCTTTCTCATCGCCTTCGTGGTCTATGCCTATTACGTCCCAGCACTCCGGGCGCTCGTTGGCGCCATTGCCGCCAGCGCGGGCATTACTGCGTTGGTCGTCGGCTTTGCCGCCCGGTCCACCCTCTCCAATATTGTCTCTGGTATGGCGCTCGCCTTGTATCGTCCTATCCGCATCGGGGATAAGGTCACCATCGACAATGAATACGGAACAGTGGAAGATATTACCCTGAGACATACCATCGTTGTTACCTGGGAGCACAAACGGCTGATCATTCCCAACGAGAAGCTCGACAGCATGTCCATCGTCAATCACACAATTATCGATCCTAAGGTGATCGCTCGCGTTGAGGTGGGCGTAAGCTACGATACGAATCTCAAGTATGCGAGACAGGTGCTGGAAGAGGTGGCCGGAGAATGTCCCTACCTGGCCGAAGACGCGAATCCACCATGGGTGAGTGTGGTGGGGCACGGGGAATCTTCCATTGTTTGGCGGGTGTATATTTGGGTACCGGATGTGGATGCACTCTGGTCAGCGCGCTTCTGGTTGTTCGAAGCAATTAAGCACCGCTTTGATGAGCGCGGCATTGAAATTCCTTTCCCCTACCGCACTGTCGTCTACAAAAAGGACCTACCCGCGCCTGTAGAGAAGTGAATATTGTAAGTCAGTGCTCACAGGCATCGAACGCATCAGCCACTGGATTTCAGCCTAGAATAGACAATCAGGGATTTGGCACGAAATGTGCTTCGGTTATGTGCCTAGACATCGGCGGCCAGAGAGGAGCGTCACAAACGGCGAACCACCAGTACAGCCACCGGAACCTGCTCCGCAACCGAGGTTATCCCATGATGACCGACAATGTAATCATGAACTGCCTGATGATCTTCGTCGCCCGGGTAACCGATGTCTCCCTCGGCACCTTGCGCATGCTCGCGGTGGTACAAGGGAATCGTTTCCTGACGTGGGTTCTGGGCTTTTTGGAGATTGCGATCTGGCTCTGGATCGTGGTTCAGGTGTTCAGCAGCGTGAGCGAAACCCCTGTTTATGCTCTCTTTTACGCTGCTGGATATGCCACCGGCGGATACGTGGGGATGACCATCGAGAAGTGGCTCGGGTTTGGGGAGCGGTCTGTCCTCATGTTCACGCGCAGCGGCGATCTGATCTCCGAGGCCCTGAGATTGAAAGGATACATCCTCACCGAGTGGCAAGGACGCGGCAGGGACGGCCCCATCGACCTCCTATTTATGAAGATTCCCCGCCGCAGGGCAAAAGAGGTGCTGGGAACGGCAAGGGAAATCGATCCAGACTGCTATTGCGTCGTTGAAACCGCTGAATCATCCGCACCCCCCACCCCATTGATGGTTCCCCGACTTGGGTGGAGAACAACCGTTCAAAAAGAGAAGTAAACCCGATTTAACCGCATCGGTAGACCATTTTGAGCCACCTGACAGCGACAAAAGTTGGACCGAAATATGCATACGGTCGCCTGCGCTGTCGACGAGGGAGGGACGCAAAGGCGTAAGAAAGATGTCCTGGCAGATCACAAGAGGTTTGGGGCCAATAGTGGCCACGGCGATACACGCCGGACACGACGTGCGCTCCGATATTATCGACCTTCTCGCAGTGGACGATAAGACGCGTCTGCGCGAAGAGGATCCCTTTACCGATTACTTGACCGAAATCGCACCAAATAGAATTATCGTGACGACTTCGAGATTTGAGTTCGACCTCAACCGGCCGCTTCAAAAGGCCATCTATTTGGATAGGGCAGATGCTTGGGGAATAGACGTCTGGCAGCAGCAGCCGAATCTACAAATATTGCACACATCGCTTTCCCGATACGAACAATTCTACCAAGCGGCAGCCCTTTTCTTAAACAGCATCGCTTCAACATACAGGCGATTTGTCGTGCTGGATTTACATGCCTACTGCCACCGTCGGAAGGGACCGGAGTTTCCCCCTGACGATCCGGCTTCAAACCCGGATATCAACATTGGTACAGGGAGCGCCAATAAAAAAAAATGGGCTTGGTTGATTGAGCGATGTATAGCTGATTTGAGGGCATTCGACCTTGGCAGACAGCGCCTCGATGTAAGAGAAAACGTAAAGTTTCAGGGTGGTTACTTCTCCTCGTGGATCAACCGCCGATATCCGAATGAGGCGTGCGCCATCGCAATTGAGGTAAAAAAAATATTCATGGACGAGTGGACCGGTCAGGTGGATATGGCTAAGCTCGATATGATCAAGAAAGCCCTGGCTTCAGCGATTCCCGGCATACTCGAGGCGCTTCAAATCACATGAGCTCAGCCGTTTCAGATGCAACAGGCGTGACCGCAGCTTTTTTTGAAGCTGTTTTGTCCGAGATTCAAAGGGGCAACGCAGTGCGCCGCAAGCTCCCCGGGGGCGGCCGGATATACCTGGATCGCCCGTTGCCCTTTATATGCATCTACCGCCAGCCAGAGAACGGAAAAGACCCGGGGACCTGGCGGCTGGTGACGAGCGAAGCGGCTTTTTTGATTGGCAACACGCACAAGGCTCAGCAGGCCGGCTTACGCCGTTTGGTACAAGCCATCGCCAAGCATGCCATCAATAGATTCGGTGCGTTTCTCGTCGTGGAAATTTGGGCGGCCACAGGCAGCGCGATCAGCGACGATAGCAATTTCCTTTCGCCTGTTCCGGGATTTCACGTGTTTGCGCATTCCAAAAGAGGCCTCTCTTCTACCTTGGAGGTGCTAACAACGGCCTTGGGCCGCATTCGCATTCTGAAGCACGCACCTGCAGTTGAGCTCACCCAGGCTGGGCTATGGGGGCAGGCCGTTTTCAAACCGCTGCTTCAAAGGGAACAAAAGCAACTCGCAGGTTTACGGGTCATCGGGCTGGAAGTTCAGCCGGTTTACCGGAACGAAGAGGGCGAGATTTTTCCAATGGTGCTTCGACGGCTCAAGCGTCAGATTTCCGTTGCGCTCAAGCGAACATTTCATCGCTTTGCCACAGAACATTCTTTAGAAGTACCCATGAGCTACCAAGCCCTTGGGCAACACCGGATTTCCAAGCACGTGATCAGCGTCGATAGAGCGCTCTCAAATCTGGCCGCTACCTACGATTTTTTGTTGGACGTGACCCCGGTCAACTTAGATTCGGCATGGCATAGGTTCAAGCGAGCCAAGTTCGACCAGAAGCCTGTCTTTTTCTATCGACCGCTGTCTGTCGATCCTGCCGCGGTCAAGCGACGGCTTTTTGCCGTTAGCACAGAGCGCATCGAGGAGCCGACCCTGGCCGATCTGTTTCGCGAAAAGCAGCTCGGCATAGATCAGGAGCTAAGTGCGCTCTTGGCCAGGGGTACTTCCCGTTTCATCCACCATGGTCTGCTGCTCTACGGCGGGATAGATGAGGACCTCGTTTGCGCCGCAGAGGATATCCTGGTCCGCATTCCGCCTCGAAGCCGAGAGGGAAAGGGGTTTATCAGTGCGACCGATTTTGCAGAGCGGGCCCGCGTCGAGATTGCCCACTACCGTCGCCAGTATCCGGATTTCAGGTCTCGCGTGGAAGTGAGAGATGATCTCTATTCCGGCCTGATGGTCTCCCGGGGCAATCTGTTGATAGGCCGCAAGGCGAGTATTCCTCAGACGCGACTCGATGCTCTGCTGCAGCACGAAATCGGCACCCATGCGTTGACATATCACGCGGGCCGAGCCCAGCCCTTGCACCTGCTCTGGTCTGGATTGCCCGGCTACGAGGAATTTCAGGAGGGCATTGCCGTGCTCTCCGAATATCTCGTCGGTGGCCTGAGCCGAACCAGACTTCGACTTCTCGCCGGAAGAGTTGTCGCTGTGAAAGCGCTGCTAAGCGGTGCCTCATTTCTGGATACCTTCATATACCTCACCCGCGACTGTGGCTTTGACCAGAAGGCGGCGTTTACCATCGCTGCCAGGACCTACCGCGGCGGCGGACTTGTCAAAGACGCGATATATCTGCGAGGCGTGCGCAGGGTGATGCGCTATATCGCAAAGGGTGGTGATTTCAAGACCCTGCTTATCGGCAAGATAGCGGGCACCCATGTCTCGATGATCCAGGAGCTGATCGAGAGAAAAATACTAAAGCCGGCCCCAGTGTGGCCTCGTTATCTAGGGGATCCAGCCGCGCAGATGCGACTGTCCCGGCTTCGAAAAGGGGGGAATTTATTTGATCTTACAAAAGGTGGTGTGTGATGAAGATCGGATTCATTGTGAATGACGTTCAAACTGAAAAAGAAGGGTACACGACGACGCGAATGGCCATGGCAGCGCTCAATCGAGGTCATGAGGTCTGGGTGATTGGTGTTGCGGATTTGGCCTACGATCCCGATGAACAAGTGCGGGCCAAGGCGTACTGCACACCCAAAAAAGCATATAAATCCCTGTCCGCCTATATGGGTGACCTAAAAGGGCGCAAGGCACGGTCAGAGCGCATTTGCGTGGACGACCTGGACGTATTGATGCTTAGGAATGATCCCTCGGACGATGTTCGCAAGCGCCCTTGGGCCCAGACCGTTGGGATCAACTTCGGCAGAATGGCGATCCGTAGAGGCGTCATCGTGCTCAACGACCCCAATGGACTCGCCAAGGCCTTAAACAAGATGTACTTCCAACACTTTCCCGAAGAGGTGAGGCCGCGTACCCTGATCACGCGGAGCAATGAGGAGATTCGACAGTTTGCCAGGGACAGCGGGTCCATTGTCATAAAGCCGGTTCAGGGATCCCAGGGAACAAACGTATTTCTCGTGCGTGAAGAGGACATCCCCAACCTGAACCAAATGGTGGACGCTGTGCTCCGGGACGGATACGTTGTTGCCCAGGAATATTTACAAGCTGCAGAGCACGGGGACACGAGACTGTTCATGATGAACGGCCGACCTCTCAAGCACAAGGGAAAGTACGCTGCGTTTCGCCGCGTGAGAACCGGGGGCGACTTGCGAAGCAACGTCCACGCCGGTGGCACGCTGGACAAAGCTGAGATCGACGACACTGCGCTGGAGCTCGCGGAGATGGTGCGGCCCAAGATTGTCCAAGACGGCATGTTCCTCGTGGGCCTCGACATCGTAGGAGACAAGCTCATGGAAATTAACGTGTTTAGCCCCGGTGGGTTCGGCAGCGCCCAAAAATTTGAAAACGTGAACTTTGCCCGCACTGTGATACAGGCCCTAGAGCGGAAAGTGGATTACATGAAATACTATCGCCGCAACTTCAACAACACGGAAATGGCCACATTGTGAGCCGTCCACAGGGGCGTGGCCATGCGTAAATATGCGTGTCCAATGGAGGCGTGGCAAAATGCTACATGGGGAGCATTTCCACATTGCGCTTGGTCAGCGCGTGCTCATGTATTCCTCTTGGATAGTTCGGTGAGAATCCCTCGAGTATCACACGCATGAATAATTCATTGGCACGGATATTGTTATTATATGCCTGGGACAATGAGTAGAATAAAAGGCTTCATCTCTCCTGCGGGCTGGGACGCGTCCGGCAATGTCGACAATTTGTGTTTGGTTACTGCCCCAGGAAAACTCTATTTCCTTTGTGTTTCAAACAAGGATATTGATTTGTTCAAGTATACTAAAAAGTCCGTAATCGTCGAAGGTAAGGCGTTCAAGAAGAATGGCGTCTCCTACATGTCTGTTGTCAGCATCGCAGAGGCTCCCGCATCTGAATGACACCTCTCCACCCCTTAGAATGACTCCGGGGAAACGAGTCCTTTCAGGAAAATTTTAAAGTCGTGAATATCAAAGGGTTTGTCGAATACAGCGGCAGCGCCGAGGGCCTTTGCCTCTTCGATGGTCTGCTGATCGCAAAATGCAGTGATCAGAATAATCGGAACCTTGCGCATAAAGCGCCTAAAATCGCCGATCACGTCCAGAGCGGTCTTACCAGGCATGCGCATTTCCGAAACAATAACATCTATGCCGGGATCCTCACTGTTGTGTTCCATTGTCGACGAGATATTCAAAAGAAACGCATGCAGCTCGCTGTTGTCGGCGATCTCCACGACGTCATAACCATCGCGCCTCAGGGAGGAGGTGAGAAAGGAGCGCATTTCTTTATCACCCTCTGCAATGAGAACGCAAACCGGTCGCTTGGACAATGTCCCTTTTCTTCTGCTTTCAACTGTCATTTCTGAATATCTGACGTCGAAGGTGTCGCAGGCCACCGATATGCAATGTCCATGCCTTTAAAAGGTGCCAGACCTATTCAAACGGTGGTCTGATTATTGCTTAAAGAATGCCGCATTTCACATGGCTCAGTAAAAGGGCCCCTAAACGTAGGAGGAGTAAGATGAAAAAGCACCTAATCCTTGGAATGACACTGCTAATCTTTGTTGCCATGAGCATGCCGTTGGTCGGAGAGGCCCAAAGCACGGCGTCGACAGACAACTCGGTGAGCTTGAGCGATCAGGATGATTACGATCAGGATGTCACTGGAGAAGAGAAAAAAGAGAAGAAGAAAAAGGGCAAAAAGAAGGGCAAGAAAGGAAAGAAAGGCAAGAAAAATAAAAAACCCGCCATGGAAGAATAGATATCCTGTTCAACTGTTGCCTGGTCACTGCCCAGGCCTACTCCCACCCGGATCGCATATTTCTTCCAAATTGTAGCGCTCCAGCTTTCGGTAGAGGGTTTTGCGATCAAAACCCAAGATACGGGCGGCGATGGTTTTGTTGCCATTCACAGAGCTAAGCACCCGTTGGATGTAGCGGCGTTCCACCTCTTCCATTGATACGAGGTCATCGGATCTCTCACTCGCCACGAGGACATACGTACTCTTGTGTTTTCGGATCCGCTCGGGCAAATCTTCCACCGTGAGTTGATCGCGCGTGGTGAGCGCTACAGCGTGCTCGATACAGTTCTTGAGCTCGCGTACGTTTCCAGGCCAAGAATAATCGAGCAATTTCTGCGCTACCTTGGATGTAAAGCCGGTGACAGGACGCCCCATCTGCGTCGAAAACTGCTCTAAAAAACACTGGGCCAGGGTAAGAATATCGCGCCCACGATCCCTGAGAGGCGGCAAGCGTATCTGGATAACGTTTAGTCGATAATAGAGATCCTCTCTGAAATACCGTTCCTCCACTGCTGTCGTCAGATCTCGATTTGTGGCAGACACAATGCGCGCATCAAAGCGCACTTCGTTGTTACTTCCGACCGGCCGGACACACCGTTCCTCCAGGGCGCGCAGGATCTTTACCTGAAGACCCAGCGGCATATCTCCGATTTCGTCGAGGAAAAGGGTGCCCCCATTTGCTTGTACGAACAGACCGACGCGAGACGCACGGGCGTCGGTAAACGCACCCTGGGTATGCCCGAACAGTTCGCTTTCGAGCAATTGCTCGGGCATTGCAGCGCAATTGATAGCCACAAACGGTCCATCGCGGCGGTTTCCGATTCTGTGCAATGCGCGCGCCACCAACTCCTTGCCGGTCCCGCTCTCACCGTTGATCAGCGCAGTGACATCTGATTCGGCAGCCCTGCGAAGGAGACTGAACACTTTTTTCATGGACGGGCTGGATCCGTGTAGATCCTCGATCTCTCCGGCTTCATCCATGGCGCGCCGTAAGGTCTTTACCTCTTCGCGCAGATGCCGGTGTTGAATGGCCCGTTTTAATGTGTGCGCGAGAACCTCTACCTCAAACGGTTTGTTGATGAAATCATAGGCTCCCACCCGTAGAGCGGCAACAGCGGTTTCCATACTGCCAAAAGAAGTAATGACGATAACAGGCAGATCAGGTCTGTTTTCTGCTAATCTCTCGCTCAGCTCGATGCCGTTCATGCCGGGCATGTTCAGGTCCGTTACCACGGCGTCGAAATCCTCACTGTCGATCGCAGACAGCGCATCTACAGCTGAGTTGCAAAACGCGGCCTGGAATCCGCGTTTTCTGAGCTGTGCTTCAACCAGCTCACACATGGCCAGATCATCATCGACGATCAAAACCCTTCCAATCATTCTTCACCTTTCTCGGCAGGCAGATAAAATGTAAAACAGGCGCCGCTTTCCGGTTCGCTCGTTGCATCGATCCACCCCCCGTGCTCCCGAATGATCTCTCGAGAGATAGCCAAGCCGAGCCCCGTGCCGCTGCCCGATGCCTTTGTCGTGAAAAATGGTTCAAAAATACGCTGCCTAATATTCTCTGGGATGCCATCGCCGTCATCTCGGATAGAAAGCGCCCAATAGGATCGCGGTTCTCCTCCCTCTACGTCTGGGTTCGTTGCTCGCTCCAACGCGAGCCTCACGTGCACCCGACCGCCTGCCTTGGCAGCTTGGATCCCATTGACAATGAGGTTGGCCAGCACCTGCTGTATTTGGCTGCGATCCACATGGGCCTCATACACTGCTGCGCCGCTGGTTTCGAATTCCAAATATATACCCCTATTTACAGCCACCGGGGAGAGGAGCATCACCATCTCTCCTGCGATGCGATCGAGGGATTCATTTGATTTTTGCTTCTCTCCCCTTCTGGAAAAATCGAGAATTTGTCTGATGATCTTAGTTACTTTTTCGGTTTGTTCCACGACGATGCGCGCGCAATTGCGAGCCTCTTCACCCTCAGCCTCAGCTGTTGATATCATCTTCGCCCGCCCTGCGATAACGGTAAGGGGCGTACCGATCTCGTGTACTACGCCCGAGGTCAGCTGTCCCACGGTCTTGAGGCGATCCGCATGTCGAAGCTGTTCTAGGGTCTCCAGCCGTGCTGTGGTCTCGGATTCGACCTGCTTCCTCGCCAGATATAATTGGTCGGCCATGGTGTTCATTTCCTCGGCCAGATCGGCAATCTCATCGTTAGTCCTAAATTCCAAGCGTCCTGAAAAATCTCCCTTTCCGATACTTCGCGCTTTTTGCACCAAGCGTCTGACAGGTCGACCCACGAGCACCAGCCCTAGCAAAAACGTTGCCGCAACGCAGATGACAATCATTACTAACGTCGTAACCACAGTCCGCAGGATGGTTGTGCGAATGTAGGTTTTTTGCGGTGCCAGGGACTCGGTGATTTCGATGACCCCAACGACATTACTTGTTGGGACCACTGGAACGTAGGTGCTGAGGCGGCGGCCGGCTTCCTTTGACGATGATATCCACGACATGGGCTGCTTTGACTTTACAACTTGATCGATCATGTCCTGCGGGTATCTCGCTCTATCCAAGGTCGAATCGTTCCCTTGTGATAGGGGTATCCATCTAATGAGGACGCGTTTTGTCTTTCTTCCGATACCCTCTATGAGCTCCAGTGCGAGCTGTTCGCCATGGGACAGCCAAGCTTCGGTCAAGGCTGCGGCGGTGGCGCGCCCCATGCTCAGGTGATCCCGCTCAATATCTGCCTCGAACAGGGCGATCTGGCGATGCACGCGGAGATAGCCGTCCACACCGAGAACGACACAAATCGTTACAGCAATGGTCAGGGCGATTTTCCAAGTCAATCTCATTGTTTTTCTCCGGTCGGGTGCGATCGTATCCCTTAACTTTGGGTTTCGCCACGTTTTTGTTGCGAGGTTGGACCGACCAGCAGACTGCTAAAAAGCAGCCGTTGAGCGTCGGTTTCGTTCTAAATGGGAGCGTAGCACTATGCCCCATGTGGAAAAATGCCACAGCAAGGGGTGATGATACAAACCGTCGACTTGGTGTCTACAACAATAAAAAGCCAGCATTATTTCCCAAATTTTGGATGCCAACGATCCCCTCCTGTTGGCATACATCTTGATTTATACAGACTCAAGAGAAGGTGTAGCCTTGCGCATTGAAGAAAAAGTTCGCAATCATGCTGCGACCATGACCCTCAAACCGATATTGGGGTCCTGGCACAGCCTTGTTATACTTGCTGTATTCACGCTTTGTTTTTTCCAGGATTCTCGTTGCGAAAAAACAGCTACAGCGGCATTGCCTCGCGATCCCGCCGATATTGCAAAAGATGTTTCAAGGGCTCACGGCATGCCCATGGAGGCCCATTCCCTGCCGGATCCATTACCCAGATGGAGAAGAGGAGAATACGAAACAATATTTGTCTTTCATGAAAACACGCACCGCGCCCACTTTCGTTCTGGCGGCCTGATCATCGACTTCGGGTCAACCGGGCGACATAAACACACCCTCGGAGATGAAAAAAGTGGGTTCCTCGGTGACTGCAAAATAGATCAGAGGGGGTATTCGAGCATCCAGCAAGGCTCGGCGCGCATTCTCTTTGACACCTTGCCCGATGAATTAGATGAATTAAGTAAAGGATCAATTGTTATAAGTGGCATAGGCAAAGGCCAAAACAAGGCGCACGTGCACCTCAATGACAGCTGGATCGGCAACATCGCCCTTGATGAGACAACCCCTTCGACCGTGGCAATAGGGTTTAACGAGCCGCTGCTCAAGGGTCAAAATGAACTACACCTCCATTGCGGGAACAGGGATGCCAAACAAGAAGGAGATGCACCTTGCCTGTTGCTCGACTATCTGAAAATCTCGCCTGACCCCCCAGAAAGCCCCCTGTCTGAAACGAGTCGAGACAGGGAAGACGCCATGCATCAGTGGCGCCAATCCGGCATTCTCGAGCTCGCCGATGGTGATTCGGTCACCTACAACCTACCATTGCCGGACAGGACGCATCTTCTCATCGAAGATGTGTCTCCCATGCTCGGAGATGCACCCACCCTCGAGGTCATGGTCTTTGCGGACGGCGAGGACCAGCAGATGGTTATTAGTAGGCAAGTGAGTGCATCGACGAAAAACCTCGCGATCCCCCTGGACCATCTGGGTGGGCGAGCGGTTTCGATAACGCTTCGAGTTACCGGCGGCAGCATCGCACTAAAGCATATCGAGCTCGCTGTACCGCGACAAGAGACGTTGGCAGCAACCGAGTGGCCCCGGGCAACGAATTTCATACTGGTTGTTATCGATACCCTGCGCGCTGACCGACTCCGCCTCTACAACAGGAAGACGCGTGTCCGCACACCGATCATCGACCGGCTGGGTCGCCAGGCGATTGTTTTTGAACGCGCCTCGGCCCAGGCAAGTTGGACCAAGCCGTCTGTGGCGACACTACTGACCGGTCTCTTTCCCAAAACACACAACGTACAGCGACACCGTTCAAAGCTACCCCAGGCCATGCCCTTGGTTTCCGAGCACCTTCAGGGGCTCGATTTTGTAACAGCCGGTTTCGTGGCCAACGGATATATCTCGGGAGAGTTCGGGTTTGCACGGGGGTGGGATCACTGGATAAACTATGGCAAGCAAAAAAAGCCGAACCATGCCTATCGCGTATTCTCTGACGCTGCTAAATGGCTCGCGGCGCATGGCCGTGAAAAGCCGTTTTTCCTCTATGTCCATACGGTGGATCCCCATGCCCCGTACGCGCCGCCCAGAACTTATTGGCAGCCATACGATACGCGACCGTATCGCGGGGAGGTCAGGCCGCGGTTCACGGCCGAGTTGCTCAAGCGTATCAAGGGGAACGAGATCATGACCTCTCGAAGGGATCTGCGGCGTTTAGAAGCGCTCTACGACGGCGAGGTCAGTTATCACGATACCCAACTGGCCAAGCTGATAAACGCAATGGAAACGCAGGGTTTCGACAAAAATACCCTCCTAATCGTTACCGCGGATCACGGCGAGGAGTTTTTCGATCACGGTGGCGTTGGCCACTCCCACTCCCTGTTCGAGGAGCTCATCCACGTACCCCTGATCGTCAGGCTCCCCAAAACAATGCAGCGCGCAAGACAGCGCTCCCCGGTGGATGTTCAACTAGTCGATGTGTTGCCCACTGCCTGTGATATTCTCGGCGTCCCGTGCCCGAAACACATCGAGGGGCAGTCTCTGATGCCCCTCATTATGGGAGGTCAGTTCCATGGGTATCCACGGGCATCCTTTGCCGAGCTTCCGGATCTGAAATTGCATTCAGTACGGATGGGAGATTTCAAAGCAATCTACAAGCATCTCTCTCCAACTCACTACGACCTCGCCGTTGACGGAAAAGAGACTACCGATTTGGGCCCCGAGAGCCATGTCATCCGAGCCATGCTCAGGGACGCATTAGGGTTACACCTCTCCGGCGACTCCGCGTTAAAGGGCGAAACAGGTCATTATCAAAAATACTTAGAAGAACACGGCCCAATAAGCGATGAAATGACCGTTCAACTGAGATCACTTGGATACATCGTCGATTAAGAACAAGGTAGGACAGACGAAAGGAAAGGCAATGAAACGAAAATCAAAGTGGCGACAGAAGCCTTTGCAGGTATCCGAATGGGGAGTCATGGAGCGCATCGACGAAATGGATGACGACGGCTTTTTCGATGCAGTGCTCATTACTGATAACGAAGAAACGATCTATGTGGAGTTTCCGGGCAAGAAGACGAGACTGCAAGACTACATTCGCCAAAGGGTCCAGATTACAGGTACACTTTTTGAGCGGGACGGGCGTTTATCGATTGCGGCCAAGCGCATCAAAATCATCGCACCTGGGGAAGATGACGTCGGCTACTTTGACGATCCCCACGAAGATATATCACGCAAAACAAAGGATGAATTTTACAACGACCTATACAATAATGACTTTGATGATTTGAACGATTTTCTGGAGTCGTTCAAGTCGTCTCGTTACTCTCGCGGGCGGGGAAACTCACAAAATTTTTGAATTGAGATTTCCATTTACATGCCCTGCTATGCTCGCAGACAAGCTGCGCAGGGTCTCATGATTCATCGTTTTATTTCCGTTTAAGGGGATAATCATACTGAAGCATTATTTATTGGAAAATCAGAAGGCAAGCAGTGGAATGACCGGCGCTGAGGCACACCGATAGGTTCCATCACGGGAAGGTCCTTCCAGACTGCGACGGTTTGATGCATTCTGCATAGCTGGATTCGGCTATCCATCGCTTCTATTTGTTGTCTTCAACTGCTCGTAAAGATCTTTTTGCTTATTTCCGGGTATTCTACGAATGGCTTTTTGAAAAAAAAGATTGTTGGGAACGTAAATAACCTCCTCATCTTGGCCGCTAAGGGTGGTGTACATGAGGTTTAAATCAGTGACTTCGCCCTCCAGGTCATCTGCCGAAATCTTGATGCGATCTCCGACTTGAAAGGGCCTGTAAATGAGTAGCAAAAGGGTGCAGAAGATATTGCTCAGCACGCTCCACACTGCAACAAAACCGACTGCCACCATTGCGATCACGGCGAGGAAGGCGGCCCATACGTTCTTTAATACACCAAACGCACTCAAGAGCAGAAATATCACTAGCAGTATAAACACCCAGCGAAGTAGCACGCGAAGCAACGACACCACCTTGGGTGCCAGGGCGCCTCGGGATTGGAGCAAGTTCAATGACCTTTTGAACAAGAAGTAGACCACGGAACATGCCGCTATGACAGCAGCTGGAGAAGCAACGTTCTTGACGATAGTAACCCAGTTTTCTGGAATGGAATCAATCATTTGCTTTTACCTCAAGCTGATTTTATACCACTTTCCAGTCCCAGCTCCCAAACACCTTGAAGGTTAGACACACATACAGCCGTGTAAAGGGGGGAGAGGCAAAACCAGGCATGAAAATTTCGTATTTTTCTGCTCGAATCCTCTTGACCGGCGGGTGACGGTGAACACACCAAGCGAGGTTTCTTCTACTCACCGGCAGTAGATATGATCGACCCGTCAAAGATCAACGCCGCGTTGAAAGACGGTGTTCTCACTCTCGTGCTGCCCAAGGCAGCAGAGGCTCTCAAGCCCCGCAAAATCGAAATAACCACATCATAAGGTCCCTCCCCAGAACGCCTGAGATAGACTCTAAACAGACTTGACCAGAAGTCATTGATGAACAATCTTAGACATACCAGGTATGTACGTTAGGAGACTGAGTATTCAAGTCGCATGACATCAGATGGAAAATACGCTCTGGTCTTAGGTGGTGGTGGCGCCAACTGTTCGTATCAACTCGGCGTATGGAAAGCCTTAAGAGAGAAGAACATCGAGATCAACGCTGTTATCGGCACCTCAGGCGGGGCCATCAACGGCGCTTTCATTGCCCAGGGGGACTGGGATTTGGCTTGGGAAGTCTGGGAGAACTTGACCCTGGACAAGATCGTGGACATCCCAAAAGAGCTATTTAAAAACGGCCGTTTCAAATTCAGCTTTAAAACCCTCTCCAAAGCCACTGAGATGTCGCTGCTCAAAAACAAGGGGCTCGACACGACGCCGTTCAGACAATTACTCAAAAAATATGTCAAAGAGTCCCGTATTAGACGATCGGGGTTGGACTTTGGTTTGGTCACCTACCAGATCAACGAGCTCAAACCACTAGAAATATTTATCGAGGACATCGATGAGGGTATGCTTGGAGACTATATTTTGGCATCCGCCTCTTTTCCTATCTTCAAGAGAACGGAGATAGGCAACAAGTGGTTCATCGACGGCGGCATTTATAACAATGTCCCGTTCTCCACGGCCAAGGAACGGGGATATCGAAACATCATCGTCGTGGATGTATCCCGGCTTGGAAGGGTAAAAGAGCCGGATGTAAGTGGCACCCAGACGATCTACATTAAAAATTCCAAGTCCCTGGGCGGTGTGCTGAATATGAATCCAGCCAACGTTGGGCCGTTTTCTACCCTGGGGTACCTAGATACATTAAAGGCTTTCGGAGATGTTTCCGGTATGGATTATTTTTTGGACGCCGACGTGAAGACCGTCAGCGTGCTTGATGATATTCTGCGCAGCGCAGCGCTTGAAAAAAAGTTTTCAAAGAAATTTGAAACCGAAAACGGTCCGGCCCGAAGCTTTGCCCAGGCGGTCCGGGGCATCCTTCCCAAAGAGAAGAGAACCCATTGGAACATTATTCTCGTTTTGGCTGAGTCCGCAGCGTCGAGCTTGAACATCGAGAACAGAAAAATTTGGCGATTCGACGACCTGATCGCGGTGATCTGGAAGAAATATTCAGACATCGAAGCCATTGAAACCGTTTTTTCTGAGGGGCATTTCAGAAAATTCTTCAGCATGCTTATGAAGCAAACTCAAAAGTCGCTCAATAAAACAGAAAGGGGGCTATCCCCCATGATGTATGACCGCGCCATGACGCTAATGTTTGGAAAGTCGCTCAACAGCATTCATATTAGAGCGATCGAGAAGTACTTCCCAGATTTGCTTCCGGCCAAGATATTTCTATCAGTACTGGCGACGTACTATGGGCTCCCGCAACAAAAGGGCTGAGGCCGTTCAACGGTTTGCAGTACTCGGCTGGCCGGTTACGTTTGAACGACAAAAATCAGAGTGTAAATGGCCGCAGAGCCCCCTGCCGCACAGCACCCATTACGCGGCTTGTCTTAATGCGTTGCGTAACTTTTCGATCGCCCGCTGCTCGATTTGAGCCACCCGTTGCTTGCTGATGCCCATATCGTTGCCTATTTCCTTGAGCTGCCTGGGCTTCTCGGTTAGGTAGCGTTGCTCGATAATCTCACGCTCTCTCGGCTGTAGGTTCATCAGTGCGGCGTCCAACCGGGCAGCTCGGTCGGCTTGAACCTCGAATTCAACGACCGCGTTTTCAGGAGTAGGCACTTCTGCCGGAACGAACTCGGCAAGAGCGGTCCCGGGTTCTCCAACGGGCGCATCCAACGAAAGCTCTCTACTGCATAACCGGAGGTCCATCTCCTCGACTTCCTGTTTGTCCACGCCGGTCTCTTCTGCAATGAGATCGATGACCGTATCTCGATCTTCGACGCCTTGCGCAGCCAATTTACCCTTGAGCGCCCGAAGCTTGAAAAAGAGCTTGCGGTGGGCTCTGGCCGTGCCGAGTTTCACTGACTTTACTGTTCGCATTAGGAAAGAATGGATCTCGGCACGGATCCAGTGGACCGCGTAGGATAGAAGTCGATACCCTCGATGAGGGTCGAACTTCTTGACTGCCCGCATCAGGCCCAAACTGCCCTCCTGAATCAGGTCGAGCAACCTGGCCCCGTAGCCTCGATACTCATTTGCAATTTTTACAACGAAGCGCAAATTTGACGTAACGAGTGTGTGCGCTGCCTGAACATCGCCTTTTTCTCGCCACCGAACTGCCAGTCTGGTTTCCTCCTCGTGGTCAAGTATCGGATATCGGCTGATTTGGGCGATGTACCGGTCAAGCTCACCAACAACCGTGATTGCATGTGTGCTCATGACACCACCTCCTATTAATCTGGAGACAAAATAAGCACGGATTCTATTCCGTCAAGCCCGATATTTTAAAAAAAATTCGTGTTAAATATTATAGGGTTACCTTGCATGAGGAGCATTCTCACCGATCGGCTAAATTGAAACCTTTATTGTAGCAAAATCCTCTAGCATTTTTCACGGGCCACTCTTTACCAGCCCATCTCCGTGACTACTCTGCACATCGATGATGGCCCGCGAAGCCATTTCAAAGGAGGTGTCATTATGAGCAAGACCATTGGAATCGATCTTGGTACAACAAACAGCGTGGTGTCCATTATCGAGGGCAAAGACCCCATTGTCATCGCCAACGAGGAGGGCGCCCGCACCACCCCGTCGGTGGTTGCTTGGAGCGATCAGGGCGAAGTCCTCGTCGGCCAAGTGGCCAAAAGGCAGGGCGTGACCAACCCCGAGGGGACCGTCTTCTCGATCAAGCGATTCATGGGCCGTCGATTTAATGAGGTAAAAGAAGAAGTCGGCATGGTTCCATACAAGGTTGTGGAAGCATCCAACGGAGATGCGCAGGTCGAGATAAAGGGAAAGAAGCACGCACCTCCGGAGGTTTCAGCCAAGGTACTGATGAAGCTGAAGAAGGCGGCGGAAGAGTATCTCGGCCAGAAGGTGGATAGCGCGGTTATAACGGTGCCCGCCTATTTCAACGATGCCCAGAGGCAGGCCACCAAAGACGCGGGGCGCATCGCCGGTCTCGAGGTCAAGCGTATCGTCAATGAGCCCACGGCCGCGGCTCTGGCCTATGGATTGGATAGGAAAAAGGAAGAAACCATCGCGGTGTACGACTTCGGCGGTGGGACGTTTGATATTTCCATTCTAGATGTGGGTGACAATGTGGTGGAGGTAGTCGCCACCAATGGCGATACCCATCTAGGTGGCGACAACATTGACCAAAAGATCATCGACTGGTTGATTGCCGAGTTTAAGAAGGATCAGGGTATTGATGTATCCAAGGACAAGATTGTGCTTCAGCGGCTCAAGGAGGCGGCCGAAAAAGCCAAAATCGAGCTCTCCTCGGTCATGGAGACGCAGATCAACCTGCCGTTCCTCACAGCTGATGCTTCGGGACCCAAGCATATGGACATCAAGCTGAGCCGAGCCAAGCTGGAGTCAATGATCGCCGACCTTGTGGAGCGCTCCTTGGAGCCCTGCCGCAAGGCGCTGAAAGACGCCGGCAAGAAGCCGAACGAAATCGACCAAGTGGTGCTCGTCGGTGGTTCGACTCGAGTGCCCCTTGTTCAGCAAAAAGTGAAGGAGCTCTTCGGCAAAGAACCCCACAGGGGTGTGAATCCGGACGAGGTCGTCGCCATGGGCGCGGCGGTCCAGGCGGGTGTGCTCTCCGGTGAAGTAAAAGACATGCTCCTACTGGATGTCACGCCGCTTTCTCTGGGTGTGGAGACCCTGGGCAACGTGATGACCACGATGATCCCGAGGAACACCACCATTCCGGCAAAGAAGACCGAAACCTACTCCACAGCCGCGGACAACCAAACCTCGGTCGAAATCCACGTGCTCCAGGGTGAGCGACCCATGGCGAAAGACAATCGCACTTTAGGTAAATTTCACCTTGAGGGGATCCTCCCGGCGCCGCGCGGCGTTCCGCAAATCGAAGTTACTTTTGATATTGACGCCAACGGTATCGTCAACGTTTCGGCCAAGGATCTGGCCACCGGCAAGGAGCAGAAGATCACCATCACAGCTTCATCCGGGCTGAGTGAGAATGAGATTGACGATATGGTCAAGGATGCCGAGCAACACAAAGAAGAGGACGAAAAGCGACGAAAGGAGATAGATACCAAGCACCGGGCAGAGCAACTCCTCTACGCGACCGAGAAGACCTTGAACGAGAACCGCGACAAGATTCCCGCAGCTGATGCAAGTGCCATCGATCACGCCATCGCGGATCTCAAATCGGCCATAGAGTCGAACGACACCGGGCGCATGGAACGAGAGGTCGACAACCTCACCAAGGCCTCCCACAAACTGGCCGAGGCGATGTACCAGCAGTCCCGAACCACGACCGAACAACCCGGCGCTCCTCAGAGCGGCGCGCCAAATAGCTCGGCAGCGGGGGACGACGATGTAATAGACGCAGAGTTCAAGGAAAGTGCATAATCCAGCAGATGAAATCCAACCATTCGAAGCTGAAGAAGGTAAGAATACTCGTCAATCGCCGCTCGGGCTTTATGTGGTCCTTCAAGGAGATACAGGAGGCTTTTGATGAGTATTGGGATACACCTGAGCACGATCTCTCCTATCAGTTCTGTAAGGATCCGAAGGACGGTCGGGTCAAAGCGCTGAGGGCAGTGGACCAAGGTGTTGACGTGTTGCTGGTCGTGGGCGGAGACGGAACGATCAGTACGACCGGGGCGGCGCTCATTGGAACAAAAACCGTGCTCGGCGCGATTCCCATGGGTAGCGGCAACGGCTTTGCCAGACATTTCGGAATCCCTCTGAAGCCCGAAGAGGCCGCCTTGGATTTGGCAACTGCAGAGGTCAAGGCCATCGACGTTGGATGTGTGGGAGGTCGCCCCTTCTTCGCAACCTGCTCCATGGCCTGGGATGCCGCAATCGTCAAGTCCTTTCAGAAATCGCCGGTTCGGGGCATTTTGCCCTATGTATTTGCGGGAGCATACGAGTTCTTCGAGTACAAACCACAACCGATTCGGGCCCAGCTCGACACAGGAGAGATTCTCGAATTTCCCGATCCCTTGGTCTTTACCATTGCCAATCTGACCCAATACGGCGCGAATATTCATATCGCGACCGATGCCGAACCGGACGACGGGTTGCTCGAACTGGTGGTCGCGAGGAAACAGGACACCCCTACGCTCATCAAAAATCTTTTTAGCCTCAAGACCCGCGCGCTCGCGGAGCTCCCACGGATTGAGTATCGACGTTTTCGGAAGCTCCAAGTGGAGCGCAAACAACCCGGACTGATTCAGGTCGATGGAGAGCTCGTAGACGCACCAGAGGCGGTGGATATAGAGGTTAAGCCCCGGAGTCTCAGGGTGCTCGTTCCCAGGAAAATCAATTAACGAGGCGCTGCAAGAACCGGCGCTATCGCCCCTGGAGCGACGCCAAAAGGTTATCGCTAGCAAGTACCTACCCGCGCCTGTTGAAAGTAAATAGCCGGACACTTCGAGCAGCCTTCAAACAAGCCGTTGTTGAACCGAGCAATCCGCCGTATATGGCCAAGTTGGATATCTACAGGGCTTTGGAGGAGAAAATGAGGGTTCGAAAAGCAATTGTTCTTTTAACCGTTATATTGGGTGTCGCTTCCACGGGGTGCTTTGGCGTCCGGCGAGTTCAACCTACCACCGTGTCACCGACCGACCCCATCCTGCTCAGGCCGGCGGCCCGGGAATTACGCGGTAAAGGCCTGTCGGATGTCGTTACACGGCAAGAAAGCAACGGAGAGGACGTGCCCCTCACCAGTCGACTCATCAGGCGAGTAGCGATCGAGGTAAGTCCTGCGGTTGTCAGCATCTACACCAAGACGGAAACCACCTACAGGCTCAGGTTGTCCCGGCTGCGCTTTACCGTACCCGGAGAGGCGCTGGGCTCAGCCTTTTTCATTCATTCGTCCGGTTTGCTGCTTACCAACAACCACGTGATAGAGAATGCCACGAAGATCACCGCCCGAAACCAGGACGGTGAGGATTTCGATATCCAGGTGCTCGCCCGGGATCCGGTGCTGGACCTCGCCCTGCTAAAAGTTGTGAATCCAAACCGCGAGTTTCCGATCATTCCCATGGGTGCATCGGAGGATATCGGTGTCGGGGACTGGGTCATCGCCGTGGGCAACCCCCTGGGGCTCGGCCACACCGTAACCCACGGCATCATCAGCCAGACCGGACGGAATCTCAAGGCGCACCTGGAAAACGAGCCGGGTCGACATATGGAGTTTCTCCAGACCGATACAGCCATCAATCCGGGCTCCTCAGGGGGCCCACTCATCACCCTTACCGGCGCCTGGGTCGGGGTTAATACCGCCGGACTCTCAGGTGCTGAGGGTATCTATTTTTCCGTGCCGAGCTCCCAGACTGCCGAGTTCCTCGAGAGCGTCATGGCCGGAAATGGGGATCTCGAACCATGAGACTCATTCCCGTGACCGTGGGGCAAATCGCCTAGTCATTCCATTCCCGACGGCAGGCTATTGACCCCCCGACTGTAAGCACGGAACGGACGTTGCTGCGTAATCTTTAGTTGCAGGTTTTACATCCGCGAAGAGCTTTGTGAGATCGGCATCATCTAGGGTTTCCTTGTCAAGCAACATCCGGGAGCTTCGCTCCAATAATTCGCGATTATCTTTCAGGATCTGGACTGCGCGCTCGAACGCGGTGAGAACGTTCTTGCGTACAGCGCAATCGATCTCGCGAGCCGTGTCGTCACCATACTGCCTCTGGGGTTGTATCTCTCCTCCTGGTCCGAGGAAGGAACCGCGATCCTTATCGAACGCGACGTGCCCCAATTGAGGCTCCATCGCGTACTTGGTCACGATGCTGCGGGCAATATCGGCGATCTTGCTCAAATCGTCGGCAGCGCCTGTTGAGAAGTGGGAGAAGACAATATACTCGGCGGCGCGGCCTCCCATGAGGACGGCCATGCGGTTTTCAAGCTCCGCGCGGGTCATCAGATAGCGATCCTCGGTAGGCCTTTGAATCGTGTAGCCCAGAGCTCCGATTCCTCGGGGGATAATCGATACCTTATGCACTGGATCAGATCCAGATATGGCAGCTGCTACGAGCGCATGCCCCATCTCGTGGTATGCAACGATTTCCCGTTCCAGCGGGTTGAGCAGTCGATTCTTGCGCTCGAGTCCGGCGATGATGCGTTCGACACCTGTATTGAAATCCGCTAGGGAAATACCGCTTGCCCCTCTCCTAGTCGCAGCCAGGGCGGCCTCATTGACCAGGTTTTCCAAATCCGCGCCGGTGAATCCGGGCGTCAGGGCGGCCACCTTCTCCAAATCCACGTCTGCATCCAGGGTGACGTTCTTGATATGCACCTTGAGTATGGCGATCCGGCCCGTCTTGTCGGGACGGTCAACGAGCACTTGTCGGTCAAAGCGGCCCGCCCTCAACAGAGCTGGATCGAGGACCTCTGGACGGTTGGTGGCGGCCAAAAGCACGATACCGCCGGTGGGGTCGAAACCGTCCATTTCCACCAGTAGCTGATTAAGGGTCTGTTCTTTCTCGTCATGTCCACCGGCATAGGGTGACGCGCCGCGCGCCCGACCCATGGCATCGAGTTCGTCGATGAAGATGATGGCCGGTGCCTTACCCCGAGCCTGCTCGAAGAGATCGCGTACTCTGGCCGCGCCCACTCCGACGAACATCTCGACAAAATCAGAGCCGGAAATCGAGAAGAACGGTACCGCTGCCTCTCCGGCCACGGCGCGAGCCAGTAGTGTTTTTCCGGTACCGGGCGGGCCGACCAGCAGAATCCCCTTGGGCATTCGGGCGCCGAGACGACTATACTGGTCTGGATTCTTGAGAAACGCCACGGTTTCCGCAAGCTCTGCCTTGGCCTCCTCGATACCGGCCACATCGTCAAACGTGGTTTTGGTATCGGTCTCGACATAAACCTTGGCCTTGCTCTTGCCGATCGACATCATGCCCCCGCCGCCTCCCATCCGTTCGGCCGCTCGTCGAATGATGAACAGCCAAATACCGACAAAGAGCAGCACTGGAACAATCCAAGAGAGCAAAGTAGCCAAAAACTGGCTCTCGACCTTGCCTGAAAACTTCACACCGTATTTGTGGAGATCCTCGGCCAACCCGGTATCTACTCTTGTGGTGTGGAAGTGCCTATTGCCCGTTGCGTCGGGTTGCTTTAGCTCGCCGCGAATCTCGTTCTGGCCAATGACAATTTCCTCAACCTTGCCTTCACGGACGAGAGTCTTGAATTCGCTGTAGGGTAAGGGGGTGACCGCATTGTAGCCGCTCCACATATCGTGCAATAGGATGACCCCGATTATGGCTAAAAATATGTAGCCGATGTTGATTTTGGTAGTTTTGTTCATTTGACTAAATCGGCCTCCTCACCGGGTACAAATAATGCGATAGAAAACATGTATCACAGCAAAAATCAACGGCGCTGATAAGGTTAATTCGGCAAAGACTACCAACGATGTAGAAACCGAAGACAGATTGTCAAGATATCTGGAAGTGGGCATGATTGAACTTGCTGAATCGAAGGGAGAAGGCGGACAGACGAACGGTAATCGCCACTGACATCATCCTGCTCATTGTAGTTGATTCGGCTGCGGGTTGCTGTTTCAGCGCCTTCGCCAACCGGTGATCCTGGGTTACATCGCCGCCGGCATCATCTTGGGACCGCATACGGGAGGCATCACTGTCTCCAACATCCAAGATATCGAGAAACTTGCCTAAATAGGTGTGGCGTTGCTGCACTTTCCGATGCCGATAACCGAGATACAGAGGCAGATGGAGCCAAATCAAGTAATCCATAACTGGGTTGGATTCTGCTGCATGCCCTGTGAGCACCCAAATCAGGGTCATCACACCGTCGAGGACGCTCAGGATAAACACGGCTGCGATGACTCCCTCAAGCCACTTGAATTGTTCGGGTTTTCCGATGTCGATCTTTGCCCTATATCGCATCGCTCAATTTGACTAAAGAACCGCATCACTTTGCGGTAGTTTGGTCAGTATAATCGTGAACAATACCCGCTTATAGACATCAATAAGAGTAGTCACAGATGCGATTAAGTAAATGGCCGGCAGAAAAAAATTAGCATCAGAAATTCGAATTTTTTTTGCTCAAATTCTCTTGACCGATGCGCGGTGGTGAACACTTTGCGAGCATAGACAGCGTAATAAGCGCCAAAACAGAAGCAGATCGAAGATGAAATACCGGCGTAAGGCTTAAGCCTCGCCAATATAAAAGGAGGTAAAGTCATGCTAGTAAGATGGGGTTCGAGAGTGCCAAGTGTCTGGAACGAAATGTCACGTCTGAGCAGGGAAATGGACCGGCTGTTCGGCGAGGTGAGCGCCACGCAAAGGACCGGTGTGTTTCCTCCGCTCAACATTTACGATGATGGAGAAAGTCTTGTCGTGAAAGCCGAGGTGCCGGGAATTGATCCTGCGGATCTGGAGATCAATGCCACGGTCAACGCGCTGACCATCAAGGGCGAGCGGAAGCGCCCGACGGCAGACGACAAGGCGAGCTTCCACAGAAGGGAACGCAGCTACGGGACGTTTAGCCGCAGCGTTAATCTACCTCAGGAGATCAATTCGGGAAAAGTTCAAGCGAGCTACAAACACGGCGTTCTGGAGATCATGCTTCCCAAAGCGGAAGAGTCAAAACCGCACAAGATTGAGATTAGGTCTTAATCGGCGACGTTTGTTGAAATGAAGGAGGTAGCGTCATGTCAGACGGCAAAGAAAATAAAGAAATCAGTTTGAGAGAAAAAGAAGAGATTCAAAAGGACAGCGGCGAGCCCACCAAGGAGGGAATATATTTTTCGCCGACGGTCGATATCTACGAGACCGACGATGCCATTACGTTGCTCGCGGACCTTCCCGGTGTAGAGAAAGGCAACCTCGATATCAACGTGGAGGACAGGCAGCTCACCATTACAGGCTCGGTCAACGATCCGGAAAAAGGGCTGCAATCGATCTACACTGAATATGGCATCGGTGGTTATACCCGTAGCTTCAAACTCGGAGACGCCATCGACCCATCCAAAATTAATGCCGCGCTAAAAGACGGCGTGCTAACTCTGGTGCTACCCAAGGCGGAGGCCCTCAAACCCCGCAAGATCGAAATTACCACGTCCTAGATCCCCTCCCCACAGCGCCTGTCCGCATAAAGCGCGCCCCGCCTCGACGCGCTGCGGACAGGTATATGTTCTAAATCATGCAATCCATCCCAATTACTTTCTCACTATAATGCAAAGTGGACGCCACGGACCAAATTAAAAGGCTGATTAGGTTGGCGTTCTCTCAGGATCGGACAGATACCAAAACATTCAAATCCACACCTTTTAGACCCACGTCTTCTAACGAGAGACGCGCTTCAATTCCGTCTTTGACATTAGCGGGCATGGATATTTCAAGCTCCCGCTTACCCTGAACGACGCCTTGTCCTCGGCAGGCACCACAGAGGAACATGCCGACATATCCTGTAGACCCGCATTTGTTGCATCGCTCGCGAATCGGGATCTCCAATGGAAATAGGCCACCGCGGGCAGCCTCTCCGGGTTCAAGGATAATCTCCACATAGAGGTCCTTTCTCCGGGATGCAGTGCGACCAGTTGTAAATGCCCCTGGAAGCCATCCATCCAAAAACTCGTCGATGTCGCTGAAGAGTCCGGGGGCCACATCTTGCATCAGCCTTTGTTTGGGCTCCCTTCTCCGCAGGGGCTCCGCCATCGGTGTACGCTTTGGTCTTAGATCTTTGAGCGGCGGATCGACTCTCCTATTCGCAGCATAGCGCTGTGGTCGATGTTCCAGGGGCAGGGATTGATCATACGTTCGCTTGGCATCCTCGTCGGCCAGGGTTTCATAGGCCTCCTGGATCTCGGCAAATCGTTCGTTCGAGCCGGTCTCAATATCTGGGTGATGTATTCTGACCAGACGCCGATGGGCCTTGCGTATTTGCGAGGGGTCTGCATCTCGCGAGACTCCCAAAACGAGGTAGAAATTTCTCGCCATGGGTCACCTCCGGAAATTTGGCGACACCAGGGTGTTCACAGTTTGATGTGAGTCAAGACCTTGCGACTTTTTTTTTTGATTTAGGTCGACAGTGTCACCCTCCTAAAGCACTGCGTCGAGCGAACAGGGTCTGCCGTTGACCAACGCCGCACTTTGATCTGTCAATTCATACCCGAGACCAGCGGCAAAGTTGCGAACCGTTGATCCGCAAGGGAGGCGTATCTTTTCCCCACCTGGGCTGAACACGACGATTTTGTTGTCATGGACGAGAGAGCGCAATCGGTCTATTCATCATCAGCACCGAGTTTGAGAAACCCGTACAAATCATCGAGTGTACGGGTTATTTCGTCAGGTATCTCGTCGGGCTTCATTTGTTGTGCAATGAGAAAGTATTCATTTTTTTGAATGTTGAGCCCGCTCGCTTTCATGAATCCCGGCAATAGCGTTTTACTTGCCGGAACAGTGTCAATATAGTCATGTTGTTCAAGGGGGTTATCTATGAATGCCGGGGGAAGTTGATTCTCAAGATACTCTCTCACTGGACGCACGGATAGGGGAAATCGGTTCTCGACAAATCTTACCAGCGCTTCAAAATGTACTAGATAATTTTCAATCTCGTAGCGTTTCCATTCCTTGACAACAAGCCTGTCAGCTTTCACCTCGTGTTCCTGAGTCTCTCTGTTATCGCTGTCCAGAATCAGATAGCCCTTGATGTCACTGCGGATTGCTCCCAAAGCGAAGAAGTGCTCCCTCGCTGTTCTAGGTTTCCTCCCTCGCATTGCGTAGTAAAATGGTTTGTTGGAAAACCAATCACGAATGGGATGCTTAAGTGCTTCGGACAGTGCTTTGAGTATGTCAAAATCGCTCTGTGATTCCACGTAGAGTATGAATGGAGAATGGTCCGCGAGTAGTGCCTCGGTGGCGGTGATGCGCTTAAGTGCCTCACGAATTCGAGCTTGTTCGGCTTCCTCTGACAAGTGGTGTGGACGCTCAAAAAAAGAAATAATTGAGCCAATGTCTGATCGGTCTATTAGTATCTCTGAGTGTGTCGAAATAATAAGCTGACAGTGTCGATTACGGGCGGCGTCTCTCAGTCGATCGTGTACTTGCTTCTGCAGTATCACGTGTAAATGTGCGTCCGGTTCATCGAGAAGATAGATAGAAGCCGGTCTTGCGTAAAAAAAGGAGAGCAGCATAAGAACTTGATGAAATCCGCTTCCAGCAGATGCGATGTCAAGCTTGGTCAGTCCACCTTGCCCTCGTCCATCTGGAATGCCAGGCAAATAATCACATACAATAAATGGCCGCCCCTCGTATTCCGGCGAAAGCAGTCGACAGCCAAAGATGGTCTTGATATCACTACAAAGTTCGTCCCACGATTCAGTACTGCTTGTATAGATTTCAAGGAGAAGGTTTCTTAAGATATCGCCGGCTTTCCCCTGGCCCACCAGGAGATTTTGATATGGTCGATCATATCTGGTTTCATCAACACCTATGCCGGAAAAAGGTGGCACGTGCACCACGTTAATATTTCTGATGCGGTTCAAGAGGTCGTCCGTGGATTCGGTTTCTAGTCTTACATATACAATTTCACTCCCTTGGCTTCTGAAGGACACGGGGATATCGACGATTCCTTCCTTGTCCTCCCATTCAACTCTAACCTCGAGAAATCGAGGATAGCCCGCTTTACCTTCAGGGGCCTCGTCCTTGCCCAGCGCAACCGATAAATCAGTCCATAGCAACCTGACATCCCTGAGTGGAATTGCCGTAAAATCCTTTTTGGGGATTGGAACGCCAGTGCGAGTCTGCCCGGTTTTTCCTGTCCGGTTCTCTATCCATTTGTTAATGGCAAGATGCCAAGTTGCAATTGCTTGGAGGAGTGTTGTCTTACCGCTGTTGTTCGGTCCGGCTAAAAGGACATGCTCGGAAAGCTTGAATTCCTCTTGTTTGAACATTTTAAAATGTCTTACCGTAACTTTGCGAATCAAGATCATCTCCTTTGAAGCGGCCCCTATAGTATGTTTAGTCGACCGGGAATTCAAATAATTCTAGTTACTGGAAAGTACAACAGCATAAGTGCACGCACCCTGTGCCAAACGAATGCACCCCACTCCTTGACCACACGCCACTCATGAACACTTTACTTCCAGCAAACGGAATAAGGCAGCGTTTTGATTGTTGTCAACCACAAGGAGGCAGCCATGAAGAGAAAGGAGAGCAATCGAGTTATTAGCCCATGCTTTCGCCGCTGGTCGAGTCGGATCAGGGGACGATTTGCTCCTGCGGGTGTATCGCGGTGGTGGTTGGCTCTATCTAATACTGAAGCTATAGATTTTATCCGTGATCGATAGGAGGTGAGACATGATCACAATACCGTACAAACGACATAACACCGGCATAATCGCCATTTTGCTAGTAACCCTCGTTGCAACCATTGCGTCCTGCCAAGGGCCTAAGCAACGCGGTCAGAAGAGTGAAAAAGCGGCGACTGAGGAGCAGGAGAAGAAGTCTCCCTCGGTGACCGATCAACAGACGGTAAATCCCAATGACAAGAAAGCGTTAGGCCCAATAGCGACACCGTTCGATAAGCCGGACGTCTTTGCGGATGTTGCCGAGCGGGCAGTAAAGAGTGTCGTCAATATCTCATCAGTAAAGGTGATTCGCACCCAAGGCGGCGCAGTGACCTCTCCTTTCTTCAACGATCCTTTCTTCCGCCACTTTTTCGGTCCGCAGATGCATCGACGCATGCCAAAAGAACGCAGAGAGAAGAGTTTGGGTTCTGGAGTCATCGTAAGTAAAGACGGTATTGTGCTCACCAACAACCATGTCGTGGAAAAGGCTGAAAAGATAACGGTCGGCCTGGCTGAAGGAGAGCAGGAGTACGAAGCCGAGATCGTGGGCTCGGATCCCAAAAGCGATGTGGCCGTGCTCAAATTGAAAGGCGATTTGAAAGATATACAGCCACTGCCGTTTGGCGATTCTTCCAAGCTCCGACTCGGTGAAATGGTGCTTGCCGTGGGCAACCCGTTTGGTCTCTCACATACAGTGACGTTTGGCATCGTCTCTGCCAAGGGACGGGCCGACGTCGGCATCGTAGACTACGAAGACTTCATACAAACCGACGCTGCTATCAATCCAGGCAACTCGGGCGGCGCCTTGGTCAACCTGAGGGGCGAGCTCGTTGGCATCAATACCGCCATTCTGAGTCGGAGCGGTGGGTACCAGGGTATCGGCTTTGCCATCCCGGCCAATATGGCAAAACCCGTCATGGACAGTCTGATCAAGCACGGCCGCGTTGTTCGCGGCTGGCTGGGCGTCTCGATTCAGGATGTTACCAAGGAGCTGGCCGACGCGCTCGGCCTGCCCAATTCAAGAGGCGTGCTCATCGCGGATGTGGTCGCGGACGGCCCGGCTGATAAAGCCGGATTCAAACGAGGTGACGTGGTGCTCAGCATCAACGGCGAGAAAATGGACTCTTCCGCCAAACTGCGCAATCTCATCGCCGTGCTCGGCACCGGCAGCAAAGCGCGCATCGAATTCAAACGCGATAAAGTGGTAAAAACCATCGAGGTCACCCTGGGGGAGCTCCCTGCTGACCTTGGCGGCATAGCCAAAGTAGCGCCAGACGAAGGCGCCCTCGGTGGATTGACCATCGGCGCTCTCAATCCTGCCAACCGGGACAAGTACGAGATCCCAGAGCGGCTTCAAACCGGCGTGGTGATCACTGCCGTTGAACCCGGCAGCCCAGCCCATTCTGCCGGCCTCAAACCGGGTGACGTTCTAATCGAACTCAACAAGATGCCGATACAATCGGTTCCAGCCTTCACAGAACTGTACAGGAAGTCCAAAAGCAACATCCTCCTTCTCATCTATCGGGACGGGAGCACGATGTACTTGGTTTTCCGCAGATGAGAGGATGTTCAAAAAAAATCACTCGTCATCAAAGAGTAGGCTCGCCCCCTCGAATCGACTCGATGATCTGACCAAAAGCACGGTTCCCAGGCGGTCGATGAACCGCGTGACATGCGCCACGAAGCTGTCGGTTTCATCGGCCAGGGGTTCCCTGAGCCCCATGATGACCAGATCCGCGTCTTTGGACAGTTGTGCCATGTAATCGGGTACGGTCTGCTCACTTGTACGCTTTTGGATAATATTGGGATCCGCGCGAACGCGGGAGTCCTTGATGATTCTCAGCAAGCTCGCCTCAGCTCTTTGCCGTGCGTCTTCGGTGTCGACAACCACATTGATCCTGACCCGCGCGTGAGACCAGGTCGCAGAGGAGGTAATCAAATAGGCCAGAAGGAGCATGAGCTCGCCGTTGCGGTCCAGGCCCCCCCACCAGATGTCGATTGTCTTGTGGTCACCAAAGGAGCGATGTTCATCATGCTCTACAAAGATCAGGTTGTGGTCCAGGGCCAGCAGGGACCGCACCAGCCTTGTAAACTCAGCCGGCCGCTCGCTCCCCTCGCCCCAGCCCATGATCACGGTGTTGGGTTTCATACCGGACAGGCCGTAAGATTGGGACGCGTTGACAATGCCTTCATACACGTCGCTCGCCACCGCGACTTGTGTCAGCATCTCTGGAAAAATCTGGCCCACAGCTTCTCGGGCCGAGGGCTCGATACGGGACGCGCGCCGGGATTCCAACAGGATATCTCCCTCTATAAAGTAGAAATAGGTGGCCAACCCCCGATTCTGAACGATCCATCGCGCCATGTGGATCAAGTGTTGTCTCTCGCTGGGCTCGCCGGCGAAAACGATCGCGTTCGGGCGCCAGTTCTTGGAATCAGCCGATCTCTTGTGCAGATGGAGCAGCCCTTTTTGCACGACCGCGGACCAGAACCCGCCCCAGGTGTCCTTTGGAGAAACCTTGAAGCGGCGGCGCTGGAGCACGGCGTAGACCAAAAGCATGGTCGCAGTTGCTCCCACCATGGCCACGGTATCCAGCTTGAACATGATCCCGAGGCAGACGATCGCGCCTAGAAAGCTCACCCAGGCAGGCGTCTTGAAGTCCGGCCGAAAGCTGGCGATCCCAGACCAGGTCTGAACGCCGCAGGCCAGGCAGATGAAGCCGTAGCTGGTCAGGAAGAACATGGTGATGATCCGCGCGATCAGATCCAGCTCGCCGACCAGGATACCGGCTTCTGCCACCAAAAACGTGGCGATGGTTCCGACGCGAGGTTCATTGAGAACACCGTAGCCCTTGCCCAGGAACTTGGGCACCACGCCGTCCATGGCCAGGGCCTGCAGGTAGCGGGGCGCTCCCAGGATGCTGCCTAGGGCCGAGGATATCGTGGCCGCGAATACACCGGCGATGACGAGTTGGGGGATCCTGGCAACTTGCATCCAGACCATCTGGTCGGTCTTGAGGGTTTCAGGATCCACTTTGAGAGATAAAAAGATGGGTATCGCCAGGTAGGCGATCAAGCCCACGGTGATGGCGATCATGGTGCCGCGGGGAATCGACTTGCGCGGGTCCCTGAGGTCTCCGGACATGGCCACGCCGGCCGTAAATCCGGTTACTGCCGGAAAGAACACAGCAAAAACCGTTTCGAACGATTCAGATCCCTGTGAGAACCACAGCTTGACACTTCCGGTTGGTAGTGATGGGGATTCACTGAAAAACAGGGAAACCAGGGATAGGCCGATGGCGGCGAGCACAAAGTACTGGAGGCGCAGTGCCAGAGATGTGCTGATAAAGGTAATCACAGTGATGACCACACAGGTGATCGATCCTACGATGCGTCGGTTCAGCAGGTTATTTTCCAAGTGGAAAGACTCAAGAAACGACTCTGTGAAACCGATGATGTAGAGGCTCGTGGACAGGGCCAGGGCAAAGAACAGGGCCAGGCCGATGGCCCCGCCGATAGGCAGGCCCAGGCTGCGGGAGATCATGTAGTAATCGCCACCGGTCTTGATAGTCCGGTTCGTGGCGATGGAGCTGACGCTCAGTCCCGTGGTGTAAGAGATGATATGGGCCAGGATCACGACCGCCACTGCGCCGATCAACCCGCCGTGACCCACTACCCAGCCGAAGCGCAGGTACATGATCACGCCGAGGATGGTCAGAATAGAGGGCGTGAATACCCCCTTGAATGCACCGAACTTGGCGTCCTTGGGCGATTGGGATCCATAGGTATCGGTTTTTGCCATCTGTCACCTAGATGCAATCGGTCGAGGGTTTCTTCTTGTGTTGTGTTGTCAATTCCAGCATCGCAATGTATCAGCTTTATGCAATCTGTTGGCCAGAAAAGAATCAGCTATTGCCGAAAGAGATCAGTTATTCGCGGACATATTCAATGATAAGAGACATTCCTCTGACCTATACCAAGACCTATACCAAGAACAGTGGCCAAATGGCACATGTGTCTAATGGCCACACACCAGTGAATAGTATCTACGCGAGTGCGGGATTCATTGCTATCGCCAACCGACTGCGCTCCGGACGCAGGGAGTTGAATGTTATCGAGCGAATCTTTATGGCATGCTCCTTGCTCTATCAGGCTTCGCGAAGATATTTGGACATGACCCACTCTATTTCTCAAAGGGGAGCGCTTTTGTTTTGTGCTTTCATCGCTTGCTGCGCGACCACTCGGGAACGGCAGGAGATAACCGGGGCTCGGTACGAGATTGATGACATCGAGCTCAAGGGAGTGACGCGCTTTGAAAAAGACGAGCTGCTCGAATACACATTCGCAGGCGAGACATCGTGGCTTCCGTTCACTGAGACCTTTTACTTCAATGAGGCCCTCGTGCCTCTGGACGCCCAGCGCATCGTCGCGCTCTATCACTCACATGGATACTACGACGCGGAAGTGGTCGAGATCAGAGCGGCGCCCAAAAGGGTGCGCTCGAACAAAGTGGATCTGGTCATCTCCGTACACGAAGGCGAGCCTGTCAGGGTGACCCGTATCAGGTATGTCTGGCCGGACGGTCCGCCCCAATGCCCCATGCCGAGCTGCCCTACCGCGGAGACCGTCGAGACGGCATCTCGACTGAGCATCGGCGATCCGCTTGAAGTGCCGATGATGGAAAGCACTGAAGCGAGCATCGAGCGCATATTGAAGGAACGCGGATTTGCCCTGGCAACCGCAGCGGTGAAGGCAACCGTGGATCGCGACGCCAAAACAGCAGAGGTCACCGTAGAGATCAGGCCGGGAAAATTCGCCTGGATCGGGGAGGTGCGGTTTCTCGGTCTGCGCCGGGTGCCGGAACGGTTGGTATTGCGAGAAGTGGACGGCATCTCTGGTGAGCCGTTCTCGCCCCAGCTGCTCGAAAGCATTGAGCAGGTCGTCTACGCCATGGATGTGTTCAGCGCTGTCGAAGTTGTGCCTGGACGCGAGATAGACGCCCAAGGGCGAATGCCCATCACTGTTGTCGTCACCGAGTCGAAGCTGCAGTCGATCAAGGTCGGTGTGGGCCTGGGGTTCGAGCCGGCCCGGTGGGAAGAACGCATCACCGGCCAATACTCCCACCGGAACCTGTTTGGCGAGCTCACTCGCCTCGATGTTCGTCTTCGGATTGGCTATGCAGAGCTGCCCACGCCGTTCACTGTAAAAGAGCACGGCCCCGTGCTTAAAGTGGAACCACGCCTGACCAAGAAGGGGCTTTTGGAAAAGAAGTTGGTCTGGACCGCAGCGCCCGCTTTTGAGCTGGGGATCGACGAGGGCTACCAGTTCTACTCGCCGAGCACACGGCTGGGCGTATCCCGTTTCTTTGCCCAGGTCCTGCAGGTCGAAGTAAGCCATAATTTTCGATTCGTCGATTTTTTCAACCTATCCGAGACACTGGATACGAACCGCAGCCTGCTTGGGCTGGATTTTCGAGATCCTTACTTTCTGAGCTATGTGGCGTTGGAAACAAAGGCCTATTTTACGGATAGGCTGTTCGAGCCGAGAAACGGCATCGTATTGGGCGCGAGATACGCCGTTGCAGGGGGTCCTTTTGGCGGACACTACGACTATCAAAAGATCTCTCCCGAGCTCAGGGCGTACTGGCAAATCAGCACGCGCGTGCAGGTAGCGGCTCGGATCGAGACCGGTTATATCCTGCCCTATGGAGATCGGCCGGCGGTCCCATTCGACATGAAATATTACCTGGGAGGCGCAGATTCAGTGAGAGGTTGGGGATTAAAGCGTTTGGCGCCGAAAACGGAAATCTGTCCGCCGGACGAGGGCGAGGCGGAGGATTGCCGCCGCATTCCGATCGGAGGAAAAACGGTGTTCCTGGGCAATATCGAGCTGCGGGTGCGGACGTTCGGCGACCTCTACGCCGTGGCATTCGGCGATGCAGGAGATGTTCAACCGGACGAGATATCGTATCAACCCGATGAGTGGAACTACTCGGCCGGAGGCGGGCTGCGCTATGCCAGCCCGATCGGCAAGTTTCGCCTGGACGTTGGCGCGCGCTTGAACGAGACACCGCTGTCCAGAGGAGAGGCCAGGTGGGCGTTCCACATCGGACTGGGGGAAGCATTTTGAGCGGGCGGCGTTCAAAGAAGTTGAGAAAGCGCCTGGGACTGGTCTGGGGTTGCACTGTCGCTCTCTTTCTGGTGCCAATCGCGGCGCTTGTGGCGGTCTTGTTTACAGAAACAGGCACCCGGCTGGTGCTGGATCGCGCGCTTATCTGGTACAACGACACCATCGCAGGCAGCGTGAACGTCGCGTCGATCCGGGGAAGCCTCGGCGATCGGTTTGAGCTCGGCGGTGCATCTCTCAAGGATGGGACCGGCAAGCGCTTGGTGGGCATCGATCGGATTTCGCTGCGCTGGGATCCACTCGCTCTGCTCTCGGGAAAACTCGATGTTCAAGCGCTTTCATTGAGAGGTGTGGAGGTCTGCCTTGCCGACAATGCCGAGAAAAATCCCTATGCGGATATCGTACCGGAGGCTGCAGCAAGTGACGCGCCAGGGCCCGGGCTGGGTCCGGATCTACCCCTTCAGATAGATGTGGCATTCAGCATTGACGGTTTCTCGCTCATCGCCTCAGGCGCCGATAGCACCAAGGATTTAGTGAGCAATGCGAGGGTTGTCGGCAAACTGACGGCAAAAGGTCGACGCGCCGAGCTGAGGGCCAGGCATGTATCCGGACGATTGCCGGAGCTGGACCTCGATGTCACTGCACTGGCGTTGAATGCAACCTGGCAGGAGCCGACCGTGCGTTTGGAAAAGCTGGCGCTGCGTTCCAATCGCGGTGATATTTTCGCACACGACGTGACGGTCGACCTATCCCAGGTTCAGGGAAAAGCGCGTATCAATGCCCGCTTGGATCGAGCATTTATCACGCGCGCCCACAACATCGAGCTGCCTGTCGACCCTCACATCGATATCTCGCTCACGGGCGATCTCGAGGACTTTCGCGCAACCGCGTCGATCTCGCTTAAAGACAAAAGCGATCTCACTGCGATGATTCAAGGCAGCGTTACCCAGGGGATCGACCTCAACGCAGCCATCCAGCTTTCCAACCTGGATCCCAGCGTTGGCGCACAAACGCTGCCCGGTGCGATCACCGGTCGAGGCGAGGTACGAGCAAAGGGAAGCGCCTTTGCGACGGCAACTATCGACGGCTCCTTTCAATGCGACAAATGTGTGATCTGGCCGGTGGGCAGCGTCGACGGAGGGCTGACGGTCCATTTCGAAGCAGGCGCGGGCCAGGCGCGCGTCTCTCTCGATGCGGCCGGCCTGTCTCTGCAAACCAAGGCCGCCTTTGAGGACTGGGTGCCCAGAGATTTCTCATGGCACGTCGCGAGCGACGATCTTTCAAGGCCGAGCACGGCCTTGGCCGAGGTTGCCCCGTTGCCGCTTCTCAAAGGCCGCCTCAATGGGGCTGGCCAGTGCGAGCGCAGCGCTGAAGGAGATCTTCGGTGCGCAGGAAAGATTCTCGCGTCCCGTCTGAAGAGCCCGTGGTCCACTGCCCGTTCCGTACGCCTCGATTTCAAAGCAGCGCCATTGGCAGCATCCCGGCCCTTTTCAGGAACCGTTCGTGGTAGAGGCGTGCATCTCTCCGGACAAAAGATCACCGGCATTGCGGTCGGCTTTCAGGGAACCTCAGAACGCATAGAGATGACCGGCAGCGCCCGGCTCGGCCAGGGACATCGCTTGAAAACGCGCCTTGCGTTCAGTCCTGGGCAACCGTTTCGACTGGATATTGAACAGCTCGTCGCGCGTCGTCGCACCCTGGTTGCCCGCCTCCTTGGACCGGTAACGATACAAGCGGATGAGCGCGGGTTCCATGTGGACCAGCTGTCGATACGCGTGGCCGGCGGTTTTTTGCGGGCAACGGCACGCGTTGTCAAAGAGGGACAGAGCGATCTTCATCTCACAGCCGATCAGCTGGATCTGGGCCATGTAACCGCGATCTTTCCCTGGCTCGGGCTCGAAGGTACGGTCCATACCCAGGTCCGCCTGGCTGGATCGCGCAGCGCCCTTACCGGCACCGTAAGGACCGAACTCGACCGTCTAAAATATAAAGACGTGCATCTCGGCACCGCGGCGTTCAAGGCGGATTATAGCGGCGACGTCTTGGATGCAGAGCTGACAGCTGCGGATGGCCCGGCCCGCTTTATGAACGCCAAGGTCAGGGTGGGCGTGCGTCTGGACCTGGAGAACGGCCGGGCACATCTCAACAACAATCGACCGCTCCGATTATCCCTGGAAGCAAAAGACCTGAGGCTCGATGCGATATCTGCCTGGTTTCCAGAGGCTGAGATATCCGGGTTGACAGATGCGAACGTCCACATAAACGGCTCGCCTCATGGCCCCAGCATCTCATCATCCATCAGGGCGAGGGAGCTGGCCTGGCGCGGCATCGCCATCGACACAGCAACGGCGGATGTCTCCTTTGCCAAGCAATTGGCTGGCGTTCAGCTCGACATCAAAGGCGGCGTTGCGAGCGGTATAAACGCTCGCGGATCACTTCCGATTCACATCGATGTCACTAAAGGGATAACCTGGATGGCCGGCCAGCCTCACGAAATCGACATGGACATCGCCGGCCTTGATTTCAAAGCGCTGGCAGATGCCCTGTCTGCTGCAATGCCAAACACGGCAGTGCCGGTGCTCCATCTGAAGGGCCAGGCAGATATTCAGGTGCAGCTGAGGGGGGCGCCGGCGTCTCCTGAATTGGACGTCTACGCTGCGTTGAAAAAGCTCGGCTGGGGAGATCGAGACATCGGCGTAGGCGCGATCGGTTTCCAGTCGCGGGGCGGATCAGCTGATCTGCACGCCCAGATAACCCAGAGGGCCGGACGTTATGTAGACCTCAAGGGGTCTTTTCCCCTACCGATGGACCTGGAAAGATTTACCGCGCACTGGCGACCGAAAGGAGTGCACGAAATAGCGATCCTCGTGGCAGGTATCGATGGTGCCCTGGCTGCGCCGTTTATAGATCTACCGGCCGGGCTCGATTTCCGGATCAACGGGAGCATCAAAGGATCGGGGTCTGTTGAAAGGTTCCTACTAAACGGGACCTTGGATGGAGAGCTGCGACAACGGGGATTTGTCCACTTGCCAGTAAGGGGCGCGCTCAGGGCGAGCCACGAAGACCAATCCGTCCATATATCGGTCGGACCCAAAACCAATCCCTTGCTGCTGGCTCAGGGTCGGGCAGGGCTGACCAGGGGCGACGTTTTAGCAGAGGGGTTTAACGTAGCTAAAACACCGCTGAGCGCGCGTATCGATATTCCCGGCCTGGATATCGCGCCCTTTTCCCGGCTCCTGCCCACCGCGTTTTATAAAGCTGAAGGAACTGTCAAAGGACAGGTCATCGCGGACGGCACCATCGCCCGTCCGTCGATACAGGGCTGGATCGCGCTCGAACAGGGAGCAGTGACCATTGCCGAGCTCAACCAGCGGTTGCAACAGGTGGGAGTTACCGTGGCATTGGACGGCGTGCGCGCACGGATTAGCGAGCTTACGTTCTCGAGCGGCAAGGGACAGGGAACAGGGGCCCTGGAGGCGATCTATCTCGGAGATGGGCGTGTGCAAGGCCAGGGAGAGATCGACCTCGATCGCTTTCCCTTTGTGAAGCCCGGCATTCCAGAAGGGTTGATTGATTCGAACATGCAGGTGCGGTTTGAACATGCCCCCGAGAGAACAGATGTTGCGGTCGCGTTTCGAGATACGAACCTCAGGTTGCTCCAGACCACAGGATCGCGCGTGCCAAGGGGCATACAGGCATCCGACAGCTTGGTATTCGTCGATCCGCGGGATGTACAAGCGAAACAAAAGAAACAGCGCGGTAAGGCCTTGTTGCCCGAGACAGCGCACCAATTGCATCTCACCGTGGACATGACCGACCCGACCGAGATACGAGGTCGCGGGGTAGAGATGCGCTGGGCCGGTAAGCTGCTCGTGGTTTCTGCAGCAGGAACAAACGACATCAAAGGCAAAATTCGCGCATTTCCAGGCCGGTTTCAATTTCTCGGCAACACCTTTGAAATCGAATCCGGAGAGATCACACTGCCTGTTTCGGGAGAGCTCGATCCGTTTGTCCATATCGTCGCCGGCGCAATGACGCCCGAGGCCCAGGTAACCGTGACTGTGCGCGGTAGGGCGAGCCGACCGGAGCTCATGCTCACGTCGGATCCGGCCATGAGCCAGTATGAGATCGTCTCTCTCCTCGTCACTGGAAAATCAGACACTGCAGAGCAGGGAGACGAGGATGTTCAGACAAAAGCCGCGTCCTTGCTCCTGGCGTTTCAAAATCCGACTTTGGAACGGCAGCTCTATTCGCGCTTGGGGCTGGATAAGGTAGACGTAAAACTCGGCCGGTCCGTGGAAGAGCCGATTGTCGTCGTGGGAAAGCGACTGGGAAAACGACTCTACGTGGAGACCGAATATCACCACAACGCGCCGCCGGACGAAAACACCACCGGCGCGCGCGTGGAATACCGGTTGAGCCCGAGCTGGTCTGTCGAGAGCGCCTACGGCGACGCGCAAAAAGGAGAAGTCGGCATCTATTGGCGCAAGCGATTCGACGCACCCAGTCGAGACCGCGATGCTGACGGGGTTTCTGAAGAGGATACAGAACAATGATACAGGGGTCGATTGTGCAGGAAAAGCGTTTCGTGGCAGCCCACCAAGTGCCCTTTGAGGAAGTGGCGACGCTTCTCGATACCGATCCGGCAGAGGGGCTTGACGCGGCGGAGGTCACAGGGCGCAGGCTCGAATTCGGACCCAACAGGCTCACTCCCAAGAAAGGTCGAGGGCCGATTATCCGATTCCTTCTACAGTTCCATGCGCCGTTGGTCTACATCCTTCTCGCGGCAGGCATTGTGACGGCGGTCCTCAGTGAATGGGTCGACGCAGGCGTGATTCTCGGTGTGGTGTTGGTAAACGCTATCGTGGGTTTTGTGCAGGAGTCCAAGGCGCTTACTGCCATCGACGCGCTCTCGCGCGTGCTCACGCGCACGGCGACCATTATTCGCCAGGGGGAGCAGAGCGACATTCCGGCCGAGGATCTCGTGCCAGGGGACATCGTACTGCTCCAATCCGGGGACAAAGTGCCGGCTGACCTCAGGCTTTTCCATACGCGAAACCTGCGCGTTGACGAATCAGCCCTGACCGGGGAATCCGTACCGGTGCAAAAGGATGCCGCGGTGCTGCCGGCTGATACGGTTCTTGCCGACCGCAAGAACATGGCCTATTCGTCCGCGCTGGTTACGTACGGCACCGGAAAAGGCGTGGTCACGGCCATCGGCGATGACAGTGAGATCGGGCGCATTGCTTCGCTGATCTCCGCATCTCCTGACCTGAAGACCCCTCTGACCCGCAGGATTGAGCGATTCAGCAACGTGCTGCTCGTGGTTATCCTGGTCCTGGCCGCCCTGACCTTCGGCATCGGCTTGCTGCGGGATCAGCCGCTGCTCCAGACCTTCCTGGCTGCAGTGGCTCTGGCTGTGGGCGCCATTCCAGAGGGTCTACCTGCGGCGGTAACGATCATGCTGGCCATCGGCGTTGCGCGCATGGCAAGGCGCCGGGCGATCATCAGGCGACTCCCGGCAGTTGAGACCCTGGGCAGCACAACGGTCATCTGTACGGACAAGACCGGAACATTGACCCACAACCAGATGACGGTGCGGCACATCGCGACGGCCGGTATGGCATACGAGGTCCGCGGCCAGGGATATGAACCCAGAGGCGAAATCAGATCCCTGGAAGAAGACCACCCGGCCGGCGACAATGAGGCACTGAGCGAGACGATTAGATGCGGCGCCCTGTGCAACGATGCAATTCTAAGCTCAGATGGATCCCACTGGAAGATCGAGGGGGACCCAACCGAAGGCGCGCTACTCGTCTCGGCGACAAAGGGCGGCTTGGACCTCCGCGCGCTTAAAACAGAGCTGCCGCGCATCGATGCCATTCCATTCGAATCCGACTATCAGTACATGGCCACTCTTCACAAAGCAGAAGTTGACGGTCGCGACACAGCGTATCTCAAAGGCGCGGTAGAGAGCGTTATTGCCAGATGCGGTGATGCGCTTGGGCCGGGGGGAGAAAGTCTTCCCTTGCATCGTCAGAATCTTTTATCAGGTGCAGAGAGGCTCGCCTGCGAGGGGTTGCGCGTGCTGGCGTTCGCCAAAAAAGATCTGTCCGAAAAATCCGGATCGATCGCGCACTCCGATATCGAGGAAGGGTGCACCTTTCTCGGATTGCAGGCAATGATCGATCCACCGCGGGAAGAGGCAGCGCAGGCTGTGGCAAGCTGCAAGCGCGCCGGCATTCAAGTCAAGATGATCACCGGGGATCACGCGACAACCGCCCTGGCCATTGCATCCGAGGTCGGAATCGTGGAAAAGCCCGGCCCCTGCAGCGAGTCGATCTCCAGGGTCCATACCGGTGCTGAGCTGGAGCAGATGGAGACCCAGAATCTCGCCGAGGTCGCCGGAAATTCAAACCTATTTGCCCGGGTCACCCCGGAGAGCAAGCTCAGGCTCGTCGAGGCACTGCAATCCAAAGGGCACGTGGTAGCCATGACCGGCGATGGGGTCAATGACGCGCCGGCCCTGCGCAGAGCAGATATTGGCGTGGCTATGGCACTCGGAGGCACAGAGGTGGCCCGGGACGCGGCGGCCATGGTGCTCACCGACGACAACTTCGCCACCATTGAAGCAGCCGTGGCCGAGGGCCGGAGCATCTTTGACAATCTAATTAAGTTCATCGTCTGGACCCTGCCTACGAACATCGGTCAGGGCCTCGTGTTGCTCGCGGCGATCGTGCTCGGCACCGGGCTCCCTATTCTCCCGGCACAGGCCCTGTGGATCAACATGACCACGGTAGTCGCCCTCGGCACCATGCTTGCTTTCGAGCCCAGGGAAAAAGGGATTATGCAAAGGCCTCCTCGAGATCCAAAAGGCCCGTTGCTCCCGGGAGCGCTCGCCTTTCGCATTGTATTCGTCGCGGCGCTTATTTGTGTGGAAGCATTTGCAGTCTTCCAATGGGAGCTCGGGCGCGGCGCGGCCATGGAACAAGCACAGACCGCCACCGCAGGCTTCATCGTCGTCGCTGATATTTTATATCTTTTGAGCTGTCGATCCCTTGACCGTTCGCTTTTCTCTATCGGCGTATTCACTAATCCGTGGATCTGGATTGGAGCCTGCGGCATGTCTTTGTTACAGCTCGCCTTCACCTACTTGCCCGCAATGAATGCAATGTTCCACACAGTGCCCATGCCATCGAATGCGTGGGGCCGTATCGGCCTGCTGGCAGCTCTATTTTTAGTCGTAGTGGAAACGGAAAAACAGATAAGCCGCGCTTTTTTAAAGCGCTCGCGGCAGAAATAAAGTGAGCGTATCATTGCTCATGAAGTGTCTTTAAGACAAAGGAGGGGAACGATGAGCATCCGCAATTTGAGACATCTGTTTCGCCCGCGATCCGTGGCTGTGATCGGAGCGTCAAACCAACCGACCAGTATCGGCGCCGTGCTGATGCGCAATCTGCTCGGCGCGGGCTTCGAAGGCCCCATTATGCCGGTCCATCCCAAGTACGATGCCGTGGCCGGAGTGATGACCTACAGGGATGTGGCAGGCTTGCCCAAGACGCCAGATCTGGCGCTGATCGCCACGCCCCCCGAGATTGTGCCCGACCTGATTCGGGAACTGGGCGAGAAAGGAACCAAGGCCGCGGTCGTACTCACCGCAGGCATGAGAGAGGCGCCCGAGGGTGGAGGATCGAGTTTGCAGCAGCAGATGATCGACGCGGCAAAGCCACACCTCATGCGCATCCTCGGCCCTAATTGCGTTGGCCTCATCATCCCGGGACTGGGTCTCAACGCGAGCTTTGCCCACACCACGACCCTTCCTGGAAAGCTGGCCTTGGTGACCCAATCCGGAGCGCTGGTCACCGCAATTTTGGACTGGGCAAAATCCAAGTCAATCGGATTCTCCCACTTTATCTCGCTTGGCAACAGTGCGGATGTGGACTTCGGCGATACGCTGGACTACTTGGGGAGTGATCCCAACACCCGCGCGATTCTTCTTTATGTCGAATCGATTCGACACGCGCGGAAATTCATGTCCGCGGCCCGATCAGCGGCGCGCAATAAGCCCGTGGTAGTGGTCAAGGCCGGGCGATCCGAGGCAGGCGCCAAGGCGACAGCTTCCCATACAGGAGCCTTGGCTGGATCGGACGATGTATACGACGCGGCGATACGACGGGCGGGCCTGCTCCGGGTATCTGAGATTGAGGATCTTTTCGACGCGGTGGAGACCCTGGCCAGGTCCCGTCCTTTTGAGCACGACTGCCTCACCATCCTCACGAACGGTGGAGGCCCAGGGGTCATGGCCACCGATACCTTGGCCAGAACCGGCGGACAGCTCGCCGAGCTCTCTCCGGGGACGATCGAGCGACTAGACGCGCTGTTGCCACCCACATGGTCCCGTGGCAATCCAGTGGACATCATCGGTGACGCGCCGGTGGAGCGCTATGTCGAAGCGATGAAGATACTCCTCAATGAACCGACATGCGAATCGATCCTTTTCATTCACGCGCCTTCGGCCGTCGTGCCGAGCGAGAAGATCGCTGAGGCCCTGGTTCCTGTGATTAGGGAAACAAAACGCAATATTCTCACCTGTTGGTTGGGCGTGGACGGAGTGGCAAGAGCGAGGAAGCTCTTTTCCGACAATAACATCCCCACTTACGATACGCCGGAAGACGGCGTCCGGGCGTTCATGCAGATTGTGGACTACAAGCGGAATCAGGAGATACTCATGGAGACGCCGATCTCCTCTCCCTTGGAAGACGCACCGGAGACAGACAAAGCCAAGCGAATCGTGGAAGGTGTTCTTGAGCAAGGCAGGGATCTGCTCACCGAGCCAGAGGCAAAGGCCGTGCTTACCGCCTATGGCATTCCGGTAGTCTCCACTGAAATAGCAATAGATACGGACGAGGCGGTCCAAGCAGCCGAGAAGCTCGGTTTCCCCATTGCAGTGAAGATCCTGTCTCCGGATATTTCGCACAAATCAGATGTCGGAGGTGTGGCGTTGGATCTTACCAACCCGGAAGAAGTGCGCGCCGCGGTTATGGGGATGAGCAAACGGATCAAACAGCTGAAGTCGGAGGCGCGAATCCAAGGCTTTGCCGTGCAGCAGATGGTGCGCAGACCGGACTCACACGAGCTCATCGTGGGCGCTGCAACCGACCTGGTATTCGGTCCGGTAATCCTCTTCGGTCAGGGAGGAACAGCCGTCGAGGTCATTGGAGATCGCGCTGTGGCATTGCCGCCGCTGAACATGAACCTGGCCAGAGAGCTGGTCAGTCGCACACGGGTATCCAAACTGCTCGCCGGATATCGCAATCGCCCGTCCGTCAGGCACGACGATATTTACCGTGTGCTGATAAAAATATCCCAATTGATCGCCGATATTCCTGAGATTGCAGAGCTGGACATCAATCCTCTTCTCGCGGATGAAAGCGGAGTGATCGCGGTGGACGCGCGAATTCGCGCGGCACGTACAGCTGAAAAAGGACCTAAACGATTCGCAATCCGCCCCTACCCAAGAGAGCTTGAAGAGTATACAGATTTCAACGGAAGGCGAATCCAGCTTCGTCCGATCCGACCCGAAGACGAGCCAGCCCATCATGAGCTCGTGGCCAAGCTGCGTCCAGAGGACCGGCGGCTCAGGTTCTTTTCTCGCGTGCGCGACCTCACCCACTCCGAGATGGCCCGGCTCACCCAGATAGACTACGACCGGGAGATGGCTTTTATCGCGACAGCGCTTGCAGAGAACGGACAGCCGGAGACCCTGGGCGTGGTCAGGATCATAGCGGATCCAGACAATACCCACGCCGAGTTCGCGCTGACCGTGCGCTCCGACATACAAAGACGCGGCCTGGGCCGCATCCTGGCCGAGAAGATGATCCGCTACTGTCGCGACCGCGGCATCAAGGAGCTGGTCGGCAACGTGATCGCAGAAAACGAGCGCATGCTCTCCCTGGCCCAAAAGCTTGGGTTCAAGCGCGTTCGCGGAACCATCGGCGAAACCTACGAGCTCAGGCTCGTATTGTAGATGCGATGCTGGACCTCGAGGGAGTCGAATAAATGAAAACCAAGACTCCTGGGTCGGAGGAAGCATGACGACTTTGGTTATAGCTGTTTGTATTTCGGTTTTTGTCTCGGCGCTTTGCTCGATTCTGGAGTCCATACTCTATTCGACCCGCGTGGTCACACTGGAGGCCCGCGCCGCCGAGGGCAGTGGGCCTGCGAAGGTCATGCGGAGTTTCAAGGCCGACATCGACCGACCCCTCTCAGCCATTTTGATCATGAACACCCTCGCCAACACAGCCGGTGCGGCCCTTGCCGGGTGGGCGGCCGGGCAGGTTTGGGGAGCGAGCTCACTGTGGATCTTTTCGCTGGTCTTCACCCTGATGATACTGCTCTTCAGTGAGATTTTGCCCAAAACCGTTGGAGCGGTTTACTGGCGGAGCCTGTGGCCTCTCTCTGTATGGCCCTTGCGCGGAATGCTGGCGCTGCTCTGGCCGCTCGTGTGGGCTGTGCGTTTCATGACAGGTTTGATTACGCTTAAGGGGAGCAAAGCGCAGCTCATCAGCGAAGACGAGATCATCGCCGCGGCCAAGCTGAGTGCCCACGGCGGAGAGATCAGCCATACAGAAGCGGAGATGATCCGCAACGTCATCCGACTTGAGGAGATCTTGGCTGAAGACATCATGACGCCGCGCACGGTGATTCTCTCGGCAGATGGAGACAGACTTATTTCGGACATCCGAAAGGACGCGGAAAACTGGCGCAACACACGTGTTCCGGTCTATGAAGGCAACGCCGATCGCTTGATCGGTTATGTGCTGCGCTATGAAATCTGCGGCGCCAAGAGCGAGGAAATGAAATCTCCGGTCAAGACCTTGGCCAAACCCATCCGTTTTGTCTCTCCCACTGTGAGTGCTCTGACCCTGCTCAATCGTTTCCTGAGCAGGCGAGAGCATCTATACGCAGTGGCGGACGAATACGGCGGTGTCGCGGGCCTGGTGACAATGGAGGATGTCATCGAAGCCTTGGTTGGAAAAGAGATAGTAGATGAAAAAGACGACGTTATCGACACTCAAGCCTTGGCCAAAGAAAAGGGCAAGGGTGTGATCGAAGCCATCGAGACAGAGAGTGATTCAGACTCGAAAAAGGGTGGTTTTTCAAAAGGAGATGAATGATGAAAAAGATTGTTTTGTTCGCATTCAATGGTGAGCCGATGTGCTTTGCGCATGTCCTGCTCAATGCATTCGACATGATAGAGAACGACTACGACGCCCGCATCGTAATGGAGGGGAGCGCTACCCGGCTGGTCAAAGATCTGCACGAAGACGAATCATTGCCGTTTGCCAAGTTGTACAAAAAAGCTGTGGCCGCCGGATTGATCGATGCTGTATGCGATGCCTGTTCTGGGAAGATGGGTTCCAAGGAGAGCGCCATAAAACAAGGTCTGAAACTAATCGGCGAGATGAGCGGTCATCCGAGCATTGCACGTTATCTCGAAGAGGGATTCGAAGTGATGACGTTTTGATACAGGTCGACGGCGATGCGAAATGCTATTGATACTGCGAGCGAACGCTTGCTGTAGTTACCCAGAAGGAGAGCGCTATGGACTTTCCCGGTTTTTCATTCGACTTGGCTGCCTTGGGCAGCGAGAACAAGCCAGATCTAAATGTCATCTATGACCTAATCGTCCTAGGGGGCGGCCCAGCGGCCATGAGCGCGTCGATATACGCAGCGCGGAAAATGCTTCGGCTAGCCTTGCTAACCAAGGACTTCGGCGGCCAAGTTGCGTCTACCTCGGAGATCGAGAACTACTTGGGTTTCCAGTCGATCAGCGGACGCGAGCTAACAGACAAATTTGTGGAGCAGGTGAAGCAGTTCGATGTACCTATCGGCGAAGGCGAGAAGGTCGTGGAGGTGGTCGAGAAAAAGGGCGCGTTCGACATCCAGCTAGAAAGCGGCGCTGTATTTTCGTGTAACAGTCTGATTGTGGCCACGGGCAAACGGGATCGCCCACTGGGCGTTCCGGGTGAAAAAGAGCTTGTAGGCAAGGGCGTTGCCTACTGCGCTACATGTGATGCACCCTTTTTCAAAGACAAAAGAGTGATTGTCGCCGGAGGAGGAAACTCGGCCTTCACAGCCGCCATCGATCTGCTCAAAGTCGGTGCATCGGTAACAATGGTCAACTATGCCGTAGGGTGGCAAGCAGACGAGGTGATGAAGAGCGCAATCGCCAAGCACGAGCACGTCGAGTTCCTAGACAATCATCAAGTCACCCAAATCGAAGGCACTGAACGCGTGAGCGCCGTGCGCTTGAAAGAGCGGTCGTCGGGAGAGGCGAAGAGCCTCGCCGCAGACGGTGTCTTCGTGGAAATCGGGCTGTTGCCGAATTCGGATTCCGTGCGTGATCTAGCCGAGCTCAACAAGGCTGGAGAGCTCATCGTAGACTGCCACTGTAGAACCAGCGTGCCGGGATTGTTTGGAGCCGGTGATGTCACCACTGTGCCAAAAAAACAGATCATCATATCAGCCGGAGAGGGAGCCAAAGCCGCGCTCGCAGCGTACGACTACCTCTCCGAAAAACAACTGATCTAAAAAAGGAGGAAACATTATGGGATTGCTGAAGGAAAAAGACAAAGCGACGCTGAAGAAGAACTTCGAGGAGCTGCAAACGGAGGTGAAGCTCGTCATGTTCACCCAGGAGACCGAGTGCGAATACTGTTCGGTCACGCGGCAGATGGTGGAGGAGCTCGCCGAGCTTTCGGGAAAGATCGCCTTGGAAGTGCGTGATTTCGTAAAGGACGCCGATGTGGCGAAGAAGCTCGGGATAGACAAGATCCCGGCCATCGCCGTTATCGGCGAGAAGGATTACGGCATTCGCTTCTACGGCATCCCGGCTGGATACGAGTTCACGACCCTAGTCGAGGGCATCCTCGACGTGAGCCGAGGCGATCCAGGACTCTCCAAGGATGTCCTGAAAGAGCTGGCCAAGGTGGACAAACCGGTGCACATGCAGGCAATGATTTCTCCCACATGTCCTTATTGCCCCAAAGCGGTGCGCACTGCCCATCGGTTCGCCATGGCCTCTGAACATATCAGGGGAGATATGGTGGAGATCTCCGAGTTCCCACACCTTGCGGTGAAGTACAACGTACAGGGCGTACCGAACACGATCATCAACGAAAAGCACAGTATCGTGGGCGGCCAACCTGAGATGGCATTCGCCAAAGCTGTTATCAAGGCCGTCGGCAAGTAGGTGTGGAGTTTTAAGCAGAGACAAACGCCTCGGTCAAGGCTTCAATGTCACCGATATACCGTTTGTATAGCGGGGACTCCTCGGCGCTGTAGTTGAGGTTTTTGTACAGGCCGGTGAGGCGGGTGAAGAAATCGTGGGCTTCAGCTTTGTCCCTGAATTTGTAATTCTGCTGGATGAGCTTCTTTAGCAGGAAAAAGCTTGCTTTCTGGCGCTCCCTGGACATAGAGGCGTCCACGTCGTCGAAGGCGTCCTGCTGTAGATAGACCATATCGAGGAGGGTCGCTTTCTGCCAAACGAGATAATCCTCCATGGAGATTCCCTCTTCACCGGTGACCTGCATCATCTGGTAGACGGTCTCGCCTTCGGTGAGTAGGTCGATCATTGCTTTAACGTCGTCCACCCACTCTGGACCGAGGTTTTCATCGTACCACATCTTGCACTGATCTAGATACCGGGACCAGGACATGAGGGGATCGATGGCTGGGTAGAACCGTTTGTAGGCCCGATCGTAGGAGAGCCCCAGAAAGGTCTTTACCGTGGCAAGGGTCGCCTGGGTCACCGGTTCTTCGAAGTTGCCGCCGGCTGGGGAGACCGTGCCGATCATGGTCAGGCTCCCCTCGGTGCTGTCCGGGCATTCCAGCACACCGGCCCTTTCGTAGACGCTCTTGATAGTGGAGTCCAAATAGGCCGGGAATGCCTCTTCGCCGGGGATCTCCTCCATGCGGCCGCTTGTTTCCCGCATGGCCTGGGCCCACCTCGAGGTGGAGTCGGCGATGAGCAGGACGTCATATCCCATCTGACGATAGTACTCACCCAAGGTAACCCCGGTATAGATGGACGCCTCCCGGGAGGCCACCGGCATGGACGAAGTATTACAGATGATGATGGTCCGATCCATGAGGGATCCGCCGGTGCGGGGATCCTTTGTTTCCGGGTACTCCTTGATAGTCTCCACTACCTCACCGGCCCGTTCACCGCAAGCCACGATAATGACGATGTCCACGGCGGCGTACCTGGCGACAAGGCTTTGTAACACGGTCTTGCCGGCGCCGAAGGGACCGGGAATACAGCCGGTGCCCCCCTTGGCGATTGGGAAAAACGTGTCGATAATTCTCGTAGTGGTGGAAAGGGGGACGCTTGGATACCTGCGTTTGGCGAGCCGAAGCTTGAACATCTTTTCCGGAATGGGTCGTCTCACTGGCCACTCCTGGACCATCGCAAGGGTCCTTTCCTCGCCGTCTCTGTCGCGTATCCGCGCAATGGGAGAGTCTACGGTGAAGCTGCCCTGTTGAATCCAGGTTACCTCTAATTCCCCCTTGGTATTGAACGGAACCATGATCTTATGGGATAAATGTCCCTCTGGCACGGTGCCGATGGCCTCGCCGGCGTGAATCCAATCCCCGACGGTCACGGCGGGAGTGAACGCCCACTTGCGGCGCTGGTCGAGGGGCGGCAGATCTACCCCGCGAGGCAGGAAGAATCCGTACTTCTCAGCCAACGTGGCCAGCGGATTCTGCAGGCCGTCAAACACCTGACCGAGCAGCCCGGGCCCGAGCGCCACCGAGAGCAACCGGCCGGTCATGTCCACTCGATCCCCGACTTTTACTCCTCGGGTATCCTCGAATACCTGCATGTCCGCGCTGCGGCCTTGAATGCGCAGCACTTCGGCCATTAGTCGCTCCTTACCCACGCAGACGAAGCCCACCTCGTTTTTAAGAATAGGTGTGTTCTGGGCCTCAATCGTCACGAGGCTCTCTCGCACCGCGGTTACGCGGACATTGCTGTTGTTGTCGGGGTGATTCTCGGTCACTCGTTGCTGGTCAGATACCATTGAAATGCGCCTCCCATTGACCGGTAACCTCAGCTACCAATTGATCAAATCGATTTAGGGCTCCAGCTCGGTCCTGGGAGAGCCACTGGTCGAGAACGCTCCATTTGAAGAGGTAAGCGGTGAGCGCCTCGATGCCAAAGGGACCCCTGTCATAGGGGCGGTCGAAGTGTTTCCAGATAAGGCTACACATGAGTTTTTCAAGATCCCGAGCAGCACCGGCTTCGATATGGTGCCTGACCTCGGTAATCCAGGGGTAGACTGCTTGGAGTCCGAAGTCTGCCGCCTCATAGTGCCGAACGATATGGGGCACAAGTGGTCCAGCCCCCCAATTTTCCCCTGCCCGCGGGGCTTCCCGACCGAGAAGTCTCCTTCTGAGGGCCGCAATGATGGTGCGGAGGTTGATGGGCAGCCCGAACAATTTCATTAGCCCCCGCGCTTCTACGAGCTCGGCTAGACCCTGATAACCCACGGTCATGGCGTCATCGGCAAGGGTTGCGGATTGCCGAAACCAAGCAAAGAAATTGGTGGCCCGTTTGAGGAGCTCGGCATCCTCTGGATGCAGCATGGTCATTCGGCTGGTGAGGCGCTCCCGGCTGATGGGCAACCGCTCCGCCAGGTCAAATCGCTGGAGCGCCGGCAGGCTCGACAGCAGCATGTAGTATTGATGGTTTGCCATCCTAATCAACCCCTTCCACGATCTTTCGGTATCTAGGCAGCAGGTGCTTCAGGATGAGATCCGATAGGGTGTTTTGGGTCAAATCGATTTCCACATCCTCTCCCTTGAGCTGAATTCGAATGCCGGCCCCGGTTGTTCCGGCCGGACGCAGGGAAACCCCCTCCCTGAGCATGGAGCCGGAGACTCCGAGGACGAACTCCCTAAGGGATTCCTTGCCGATGTCGGTGCTGTTATCGAGACTTTCCTTGCCGAGGAGAATGTCGAGGGCGCTGGTATCGGGGATGGCCTCTCGAGTGCGACCCGCCACTGCTAGAATGAGGTTTCTCAAAAAGGCCTTGTCTTTGAGCTCGACAGCAATGAGGCGACGGACATTGGCGGCAAACACGGCTTTGAGCTCCTCGTCGAGCTCGAGTCTCGTATCCCGGATAGCCACTTTGAACGCGGCCTTGCCAGCGGCAAGCTCCTGTTCGAGCTGGGCGCGGCTGTTTTGCAGCAGCGTCTCAGCCTCCTTTTGTGCGCTGGCGACAATCTCCAGGGCTTGGGCTTCGGCGTCTTTGATGATCTCCTCGGCCCGCTTCTCACCGGCTGCCACGCCTTCGTTCCGTAGCCGCGTAATCAGTCCCTGTACCCCTGATGCCACGGAATGTGCATCACTCATAATCTAGCCTCCCGTGGGCAGTCCGCCGGCCAGAACCAAGGCGAACACGAACGCGAACACGGCGAATCCTTCCACCACCGCTGCCGGGGCGATAGAGAGACCGAACACCTCGGGCTTGCTCTTGGTGACGTTGATCGCCGATGCGCACAATGCCCCCTGTGCCATGGCACTGAGCATCATGGTGATCCCGACTAGGGTGCCGATGGCGAAGATGCCCGGCGCGTTCGCAGTAGAAACGTCGCGGTTGAGGGTCAGCATTACCACAATGCCGTAAATGGTTTGGGAAGACGGCAGGGCCGAGACGCCGACATAACGGCCATGGCCGCTCTCGGTCTCGAGCATGGCGCCGCAGGCGGCGTGTCCCCCTCGGGCACACCCCAGGATACTGCCGATGGCGCCGAACGCTGTCGGTGCAAAAATGCCAATCCAGCCAAGCGTAATAATCAGCGCGTGCAAGATGTTGCCTCCTTTCTGGAAAAGGCTTTGAACGGTCGCCCCTCTTCGGGGATACTCCAGTTGAAGAACTCAATGAAATTCAGACGGAGTCCATGAATGAATCCGCTAACTATCCCGAGCACGAAGTTGAGGGAGTGTCCGATAAAAAACACAATCATGCCGAGTAGAAGGCCGAAGCTCGGTCCTGAAGCGGCCCTGACCTGATCCGCCAGATCGTTGAACGCCACGGCAAGGGAGGCACTGGCGAGACCAAGGGCGAACAACCGGAGGTAACTCAACGCATCTCCGAAAGCGCTCGTGATCTTCGTGAGGGAGATCACCCCTGCAAAGATCTGCTTGTGGACAGGCCCTGACGCTGGAGTGAAACACAATACCGCTAAGGCGCCGGCGATCATCATCCCACTGCCCGTATTCGACATCTTTTCGTGAACAGAAAAGGTGTCTCCTCCAAGCGATCTGACTATCAGCTCGCCTACAGCCCTGTCCTGAGAGAGCCAAAGGGAGACGGCTCCGAGAAAGATGGTTATCCATCCCACAGGGACCAATGTGTCCTTGGATAGACCTCGCCGTTTCGCGTCCGCGAGGTTGGCCAGAATCAGGTGGCCCACGCCGATGAAGATCGAAAGCTTCATCATGACGTCGAAGTTGTTGACACTCAGCACATGGAGGTCGGTCAGGAGCGAGCCCTCCTTGGGACCGTACCCGAAATAGCTGCCCACCAACATTCCCCACACAGCCGAGGTGACGGTGAGGAGGGCGAATAGAATCCGCATGCGACGTCCCACATCGCTTCGACCCAGCTTTCGCCAAAGGAGGAGTAATCCCGCCAGCATCACCAAAGCGTATCCCGCGTCCGATAGGATCATGGCAAAAAAAATAGAGAACGAAAAGAAGACCATCGACGACGGATCCCAGAGCCGATAATTGGGCATCATATAAAATGAGACCAGATCCTGACCACTGGCAACCAAGGGTTTGTTGTGAAGCAGGGTCGGTGGCGCGTCCTCAGGTGCAGGCGCCATCATCTCGAAAACGAGCCCCTTCTTGTCGGCGTAATCTTTGAGGGTATCCGCCTTTTCGGTAGGGGCCCACGCCTGCAGGGCAAACAGGGGATCCACATCGAGGGTGTCTTCGGAGACACGGAGACGTTGCTCCCCATCTTCTAAACGAAACAGCAACGAGGCATAGAGGCGGCACCATCGGGTCAGGCCGGCGCGCTCTGCTTGTAAATCCTCGAGAGCGAGCGCCACCTCCTCAAGCCGTTGCACAAGGTCGTGAAGGGAGACTTTGCCGGTACGGGTCCGCACTACCGGCATGCCCTGGGGCTCTTCCATTGACACCACCACCACATAGGCGAATCGGTTGTCCCGGGTGACCACCTCGAACATTAGCTCGGTTTTTTGAAGGTGTTTAACATCGTGGAGCGGCACCTGATAGAACCAGAGGCGGTACCCGCCCAACGCTTCCCTCGGAGGTAGCTTGAAATCACCCCAGGGGCGAAGTCCCTTGATGCGCGCCTCGAGGAAATCCTGCTCGTGCTCAAGGCTGTGCACCTCATCGCGAATCTCCAAGGCCCGTCTCTCCACGTAAGCGGCGTCAAACCTGGATGGATCGCTCACCTGATGCCGTTTCCGCGCGCAGCTGAGCAGATACTTGAGGGCCTCCCGGGCGTTCGAGGTCGGTCCTCCCTTGTTCTTGGCCCATTGGTTGGCGGTAAGCGGAATGACGTGCAGGCAACCCAAGGACTGAAGATCCAAAAGTATCTCGGTCTTGTCATCCCGGTGGCCGAGGAAGGTAACCTTGGACAGGGGAACAATGCTCATGACGCCTCCTCCTGCCGAAGCACCTCGGTCTCCCGGATCCGCTTGGCCTTGGCCAGCTTGGATCGTACAATGGAGGATCGCTCCATGTCAGAGAGAAAGATCTTAATGCGTTTGATATTCTCTATGGCTCTTGGTATGAGAATTTTTTCAAACAGATTGATCCGCTGGGTCACCTTTCGAACCGCACGGTTGAGCACGGTCACGCGGGCGTCAAAGATCCGAACTGCCGCATTGAGATGGAGCATCCGCTTCAGTTGGTCAATCACCGCATCCACCCACGGTGGTGTGCACATAAGGGAGTATGGCGCCACTGACACATCCACTGATTCGAGCTTGGGCAACTCCACCCCAGCCGCGTTTTCGTTCGTGACATTCACGGATTCCACTGTGACGAGATTGGACAGGTTCATCTCCCGGTTCGCAAGCATCGGCAGGGTTTCGGCGACAAGATCGGAGACCCGTTGAACCCTCTCCCTAGCCTCAACCGCCTGAGATTTGGCACGGGCCAGCTCTCCCATCAGCTGCAGCCGCTTGAGGTCGAGGGAGGGTAGTACCCGCCTATAGAGTTGAAGGCTGTCCCTTTCTTTTTGAAGCGCGGTCTTGCTGAGGGCGACCTTGGCCATCTCACTCGGCTCCTGATAATTCTGGGTCCTTTTGGGGAAAGTACTTATCCACCAGGGACTGTTTCATCAGCAGCTCGTCCGCCCCGAAGCAGTCGGCCAGGGTCTCCCAGCAGAGATCCAATGCTTCTACGAGGGCGAGGGAGACTCGAATATCCATGAATCGCTCCTTGAACAGCTCGCCGAATCGAAGCAGCTTCTGGTCGAAAGGCGAGAGCTCGAACGCCATGGCCTGCTTCTTCTCCGCCTCTATTGCGCTGGAGTAGAGCCGGATCATCGTGTTCATAATCTGGGCGTGATCCTCCCGGGTCACCTTGCCGATGACGTGCTGTTTGAGCCTTGAAAGAGAGCCGAATGGATCGATCATGCCGGCATGCAGGTAGAACTGCCCCTCGGTGATGTATCCGGTATTGTCCGGCACAGGATGGGTTACGTCATCGCCGGGCATGGTTGTCACCGTGAGAATCGTCACGGAACCGGCTCCTTTGAAATCGCACGCTTTTTCGTACCGTTGGGCGAGCTGGGTGTAGAGATCGCCGGTATATCCCCGTGTGGCCGGCACCCGTTCCAGGGAGATGCTGCTCTCCTTGAGAGCGTCGGCAAAGGCGGTCATATCGGTGAGCAGTACCAGCACGCGCTTGTTCTCCTCCACCGCGAACGTCTCAGCCACGGCCAAGGCCATGTCCGGAATCAGGAGCCGCTCCACGATGGGATCCGAAGCCTGGTTTACGAACATGACGGTTCGGTGAAACACTCCGTGCTCCTCGAAGGCGGTTCGGAAAAAATGGAAGTCGTCGAAGATGAGACCGAGCCCGCCGAACACCACGACATCGGCGTCTGCCTGAAAGCCGATGCGGGCCAAAAGCTCATTGTAGGGCTCACCGGCCACAGAGAAGATGGGTATTTTCTGGCTCTCCACCAAACTGTTGAAGATGTCAATCATCGGCACATTGGTCTGAATCATCTTCTTTGGCACAATCCGCATCATCGGATTCACCGTGGGTCCCCCCACTGCTATTCGCGGCTCACCCGTGAGATCCGGACCATCGTCCAAAGGCTCTCCCGAGCCTCTCAAGATCCGGCCCAATATTTTATCGGAATAGACGACATCCGGCTGATGTCCCAGGAACCGCACGTTGGCTGCGGTGGAGAGTCCCTTACCGCCGGCAAACACCTGGAGGCTCACCAAGTCCCGATTGAGCTCGACCACCTTGGCTAGGGAAACCTCACCGTCGGCGTTTTCCACTACCGCGAGATCCCCGAACGCCGCCCCTTCTGCCTTGACGCGAATCGCGTCCCCGATGATGTCCTGCACCCGTGTGTGACGAATCAACTCCTGAACCATACGGAGGCTACCTTTCCTCTTGCTATTTTTTAACCATTTTTGAAGAACCGAGGGTTCCTTCGATGATCTGGCGAGTCACCGTCCCTGTCGTATGGTCTCCAGAGATTTCATCAATGTTCAATGTGCGCACGGTATTGTTATTAAAAATCAAGCGATGTCGGGCGATTATATTCACGTGAACTGAGGAGGAGATCTTAAACCGACAGTCGTCGGCCGGGACTTTCCTGGTCTGTGGATTAGGTTTACCGCTTGTAACGGTAACTTCTATATTCCTGGCGATAATCTTCCCGTCTTCTTCTAGATTAGCTCTCATAAACGTTTTCCTCTTTCTTGCTCGCTTGCATTGCTTCGAAAGTTAGCCGTCATCGTGTGTCAAGCTCCAAATAATCCGAGTTTCGAGGCTACCGTCGATTTCTTGGATATATGCAATCGCAGTGCCATATCGGATTCTATTCTAAAATTATAATTTGACTGAGTCGTACTAGCTCCAACGCAGTAATGCCTTTGACGAGCTTGTCCTTCTGGGATAGAAAAAAAATCCGAGCTTCGCTCGGTTTAGTTAATGGCCTCCCTTGAGGTGGCATAGGCGGAGCAGCACATCAATGGATGACATCGTTAAGATAGTAGCCGAGTACGCAGCTTATTTTGCGGAAGTTGCCGCGGCCTTCGTGATTGTTATTGGGAGTATTCAGGCGATCTGGATATTCATGATAACTCTCTACAAAAACAAAGACGATTTCACTGGTCTAACAAAAAGCCGTCTTAGACTCGGCCATTCTCTTTCTCTCGGATTGGGTTTTCTGGTGGGAGCCGACGTGGTTAAATCCGCTGTGATGCCTACTTGGGAATCTCTTGGCCAATTGGGAGCCGTCGTCGTCATCAGAGTCATCTTGACCTATTTCCTTATGAAAGACATCAAGAGCCTGGAACAATGAACCGTCCTAGTACCCACCACTTCTATATATCCGTCACTGGCTCCCCAATGAGAGTCATCCCTGAAATAAGAAAACTGTCGTGATCCCAGCCTTTAATAGACAAGGACCCTAAAGAACATTCCTTTTTAATCGAATTTTTCCTGAGCAGGAGTTGCCGACGTGTCTATTCGCCACATGTGTCTGATCGACACAGGACAACACCGTACAAAACACAATACAGCTGACATAGCAGTCGCATACCTTTCATGACTGTGGCGGATCAATCTGCCGTGGGATGAAAAAGACGAGGTTGTTGACCCCGCATTTTTTCGTTCCCTATTCCTGGTTCCATTGACGTTCTTCGTCGCCAGCCGATGCCAACCCCGTAACATCGGCCGCTAGGGCCCTTATGTTTTCAAGCTTGCCGAAACAAAGCAACTGATCAGTTTCCTGCACCGATTCGTTCGGCCCAGGATTGGGGATTACTTTGTTTCGGCGCTCTATGGCGAGGACTGTGATATCCTGCTGTCTGAGCTTGGCGTCGAGTAAGGTCTTGCCGATGATCCGGCACCCCACACCGACCTGAAGTCGCGTGACACCATAATCGCTACCTGAGATCAAAAGCTCCTCAAAAGGCACTTCCTGAACGATCTGTTTCTTGATCAGTACCTTTCTCGCGTAGGCGGTCATCCGGCGACGCAACTTTTCGCCTCCGAAAAGCTTAACGAGTATAATCAGGATAACGGCAATAATAACCAGATTTACCAAGGGGACAAGGGCCGTCGGCAAGAAGACATGTAAGAAGGGAATCTCAAACATGCCGGTAATCCCTCTAGTGCTTATCGAGTTGGCAAAGGTTGCGATGAGCGTTACCAAACCCGCGTTCCCTAAGATCATCAAGGTGCTCGCGATCCGCCTTCTTATCCTATGACTGACAATCATTTCTGCTTCGCGCGTGGTGTAGCCGGTGCCGGAGAAGCACGATAGGGATTGGAACTTGGCTTGCGACCAAGACATACCCGTTAGATTGAATGCGACCGCACCAATACGCACCACCACGAAGGAAATGAAGATCGCTAGAATGAAGAGCAAAAGATTCATCGATTAACCTCTCTAGGCCCTTACAGGTCGGTCTTTACAGGTCGACGATTCGGGTTCGCGCAAGAATAACTTTCAAATGGTCCCTGGTCAGTACGGCCGACAGTTTCTCCATTTGTCCCATTATTCTGTTTTGTGCAATATTTTTTGGTTTGAACGGGATACCTTATCCAAGAAGTACGGCAGCGTCACACTATTGAGTATTTAAGCGGGGATTTGACATTTGGCTGTTTGTTGCAATGCATGAATGGCATGGAATATGCAAATTTGACCGAGCCGCGAACCCTCGTTACTAGATGACATGACCTAACCGCGCAGGTCTTCTTCTAGATAAGTGGTTGCTCATGCGATTGTCGCATTACCAATATGAAACTGGGCTTTGATGTCCCACAACAAGGAGAAAAAGTTAATGATGTCTGTCAAATCGAAAGTTGTCGTTCTCGCATCCATTCTAGCGGCGGGGTGTGCCACAGGAGGGCTCACTCGGCAAGATATCCTGCGTCAGTACGATGTTGTCAACCAGCTCAGCTTGAACCTCGCGGACGCCAGGGGCAAGGGATCTGAGCTGCTTGCGCCCGAAGCGCACGCCAAAGCAAATGAGCTGCTGGAAAAGGCGGTAAGCCTCGCAAAAGACGCGAAAAAAGACGAGGCCAATCGAGCGGCCAAGGAGGGGCTCTCCGTGTATGACCAGATGGTCGAAACGATGACCGTGGTCAATGACGAGTTCTCTGAGGTGCTGGAGACCCGGGAACGCGCCAAGGCCGAGGGCGCTGATTCGCTATATGCGTCGGCCTTCAAAAAGGCCGACGCGTCACTGAAATCTGCGACGCGTCTCATCGAGGACAGGAAACTGAGCGAGGCCAGGAAACGTCACCCGGAATTGATTGCCGCTTATGCGGATCTTGAGGTCAAAGCGCTCAAGGAAGGCACCAAAGCAGCGGCCGAGGCGGCTGTTAAAAAAGCTGAGGACATGGACGCTGATGACTACGCGCCCAAAACTCTCGATAAGGCAAAGGCCGAGCTGGCACTCGTGAGCTCAGTTCTCGAAGCGGACCGCACCAATACTGAAAAAGCCAACGAACGCGCTCGGTTGGCGATCTGGTTTGCCGGTCGGGCCATGGATATTACCGCACTGGCAAAGATGTTCGATGAGGATGACTACGAGTTTGAGGATATCGTGCTCTGGCACCAGGCGCAACTCGAAGTCATCAACGCACCGCTTCAGCAGGATTTGCCGTTTGATGAATCCGACGCAGCGGCGGTCAAGTCGATCCGGAGCGCCATCGAGGGATTGCTCACGGCTATCGAAGATATGCGAAAAATGTCCGCAGCCCGACAAAAGAAGATGAGCAAGGAGATGGCCAACCTGATGGCAACGCATAAAGCACAGCTCGAAGAGCTCAGGCAACAGCTCGAAGGCATGCAGAAGGCCAGCAAATCCGAGATCGCTAAGTTGCAGGCGGAAGCCGCATCAAAATTGGCCGCTGCCGAGGCAGCCAGGCAGCAATCAGCCGCCGCTGAGAAGCGATTCGACGACGTTCAGGCGCTATTTGTCGCCAGTGAAGCCTATGTCTCTCGCAAGGGTGACAACATCGTCATCGATGCCCATGGTTTCGACTTTCCCAGACGGAGCGTGGATATCGGATCAAAAAACTTTGGCATCCTCGACAAAATCGTTACTGCCATCAACATCTTCCCCAAAGCAACCGTGCTCGTGACGGGTCACACGGATTCAAAGGGCAGCGAGGACAGGAACCTTAAACTTTCCATCGGGCGCGCTGAGAGCGTGGCCGAGTTCCTGACCACGGTTGGAAAGATTAACCCTAAGCGCGTGCAATCCAAGGGCATGGGAGAAAACGCGCCGGTGGCTTCCAACGACTCTAAAGACGGCCGTGAAAAGAATCGCCGCATCGAAGTGCTTATCATCAACGAATAGGCAAACAGCAGGTCGATGAACCGAACCCCCGATCGACCCAGTCGCAATCCAAGTGAATCCTCAAACGCTGTTGTAAAATGGGATAGAAGTATGTGACCATCTGCCACATGTGACGATCCGCCGCAGGACAGTCTCGACCTCGCCATCAGATTTTTTAACGACAAAACAAAGGCGATCGCCGACAGCTGGCTTATAAAGAGAGACCCTGCTCCACGCAAATTGGCATATCCTTTGCATGCCTCGTGCGCCCAACAGAACAGAGAAGCACTGCAGGTAAAGATGCTTGATGTGCTTTCTGTAGAGGTGCTCGGGTAAAGGAGCAAGGTTCGCAACATGACAGAATACACAAAAGAAAATACCGATAACACGAACACGGGTTCGATCTTCGGCGTTTTTTCCAGTCTTCAAGAACAGTGGTTTGAAACGATGCTCAACGCGTCCAAGGCAATGTCTCAGAGCATTGCAGGAGCATCTCAGATTGATCCAACAGCGGGCGTTAAGGCTTGGACCGAAGCAGAGCCGGCGTGGCCCGTCAATTTGATGCCTGACTTTCTAAACAGCATTAACGCTTATGGGTCAATGCTCAAGCTCTGGGAGAACATGGGTCGAGTTAACGCATCAAGACCAGGAGCACTGGGCACTGCCAGAACAACCGCTAGTTCTGCTTGGTTGCGGGCATGGACAACCATGTTTCAAAACTGGTTTCACTTTACATCTGATTTTTCCAAACAGGCCAACGACGACCTTGAGGCAGAAGGCGCGCCCACAAAAACGGTGAAGGATACTTATCTGGCATGGCTCGCAAGCTACGAGAAAACCCTGGGACGTTTTGTAAACATGCCGACCATCGGGCCTGCCCGCGAATCTATAGAAATCGTCGAAAGAAACATCGACGCGGCTCTCAAGTATCAAGCCGCAGCTTCGGATTTCTACAGCAAGCTGTTTCAAACCACCATGGCCGCCCTCGATGAAGTCGCAAGGGAATCGCGAGACTTGCTCGACGAGGAGGTCGATGATCAAACCGTTGACCGTTTGTACATGCTGTTTTTGGACATCGGCGAAAGGCACTATCAGGAGTTCTTTTCCTCGCCACTTTTCGGTCAATCTCTCAAAGCCATGGTCAACACCAGCTTGGACTTTCACAAGGCAAAAAACGACCTCATAGAAGAGATGCTCGACCCCACACCGGTGGTTACACAGTCTCAGGCAGACGAGATACACCAAGAGATATACCGGCTCAAGAAACGTGTCTTTGAGCTGGAAAGAAACCAGGCGACTCTGAAACAGCCGTATTGAGGTAAAAATGAGCTACACAGATAATCTAGATAGACTCTCGGCCTTGTTCGCCGAACGATTCTCCAAGCGCCACGAACAGCTGCTGGCTGGGATGAAAACTCTCACCGAACCTATCGATACTTCGAGCGGGACAACGCTCAAAGAAGAGGTGCTGGCAATCGACCGCTGGAAGCTCTACCGCTATCAGCCGGTGGTCGAGAAGCCCCTGCCTATCCCGGTGGTCATTTTCTACGCCTTGGTCAACCGCTTTTACATGATTGATTTACAACCGAACAGAAGCATGGTGCGCAAGTTTCTCGAGGCTGGGTTGGATGTCTATGTCGTGGATTGGGGCCACCCCACGCATGGGGACAGATATCTCACCATGGAGGATTATATCGACGGATACATGAACCTTGCGGTTGACATGGTGCGTCAACGATCGGGTCAGAACGCGATCACCGTCTACGGCATATGCCAGGGAGGCACTTTCAGCAGTATCTACACAGCCCTCTATCCCGAGAAGGTAAAAAATCTTGCGCTCATGGTAACCCCCATCGACTTCGATACAGACACGGGCCTGCTCAATGTGTGGTCCCGCTACCTCGATCCGGATCGAATGGTGCAGGCATTTGGCAATGTGCCTGGAGATTTCATGAACAGCGGATTTTTGCTGCTCAATCCGCTTCGATTGATGTTTCAGAAGTATGTCGATTTCATAGAACGAATGAGCGACAAAGAGTTTACCGCCAATTTTATCCGCATGGAAAAATGGATCTTCGATTCGCCCGATCAGGCCGGAGAGGCTTACAGGAAGTTCATCAAAAGCATGTACCAAAAGAACCAATTGGTTAAAGGCGAATTCGAGCTGGGAGGGCGAAAGGTGGATCTGAAGAGCATTAAACAACCGGTGCTAAATGTATTCGGTGAAAAGGACAATCTTGTTCCCCCTGCGTGTAGCAGGCCTTTTACTGACCTCGTGAGCAGCAAGGACAAAACCGTGCTTTCGTTTCCGACAGGTCATATCGGACTGTTTACAAGCAGCCGGTCCCAGACCGAATATGCACCGGCTATCGCGAGCTGGCTGTCTAAACGGTGTCTCGACGACAGACCAATGAAGCGATCGGCACTAAATCCAAAGGCTGCAACAGCAATGAAAAAGAAACCGCAAAGCAGAGCCTCAAAACCTTCGAAACCACGAACAAGCTCCAAGAAAACCAAACGATAGGTAAATAAAATGACGAAAGATATAAGATACGATGAGCTGTGCATTGGCGACCGTGCCCGTTTCAGCAAGACCATCACCGAGCACGATGTATACAGCTACGCCGGTATTACGGGTGATTTCAATACTGTGCATATAAATCAAGAAATGGCGCAGAAGAGCCCGTTCAAGACCCGAATCGCGCATGGCATGCTGTCGGCCGGTTTGATTTCTACGGTGCTCGGAACCAAACTACCCGGTCCCGGAACGATCTACCTCAAGCAGGACCTCAAGTTTCTCAAACCCGTGCATTTCGGCGACACGCTGACGGCGGAATGCGAGATTGTGAAAAAGATAGACGAAAAAAAGCGCCTAGAGCTTTCCACTGTCGTACACAACCAACAAGGTGAAGAAGTACTCAGCGGCATTGCACTGGTGATGAAAGAGGATTGATCAGTACCCTAAAAAAAAGGAGAAAAAGATGTTTGATCAACAGCAACTCATCCAAAACATGTTGAGTATGGCCCGAGTTTCCTTTGACACGGGCGTACAGGCGATGGACACATTTCAAGCACAGGCGGAAAAGACTATCTCTTTTGCTATCGACAGCATGAATACAGTTCAGGTCGAGACGCGTAAGTCTTTCGATACGTGGATGACCAGCGTAAAGAAGGCACGCGAAGCCTACATGAAGGCCGTCGAAGATGGCCTCGACAATCTGGAACAGCAGGTGTCCAGGGCCTCGGAAAAGTCGAGATAGCACGCAATATCAGAGGTTTCATCTCTCGCAACAGGGATTTTGAATCTGGGGCGACTTTTTTTTAATTCTATGATTTTATAAAGGTCATGTCCGGTGTGTATGTATACCTAGTGCCGGGTTTTTTCGGCTTTGTTCGCCTGGGTTCGCTGAATTATTTTCACGGAGTGTCGCCAAAGCTCGCGTCTGCCTTCAAATCGCGGGGGTTCGACGCGAGAATCATCGAATGCCGCACGCAACCGACCGGTTCGATCAAGAACCAAGCCGACCGATTGATACAGGAGGTCATTGACAGTGGCGGCCTCGAAGCAGAGGAGGTTCACTTTGTCGGGCATTCCACGGGAGGGCTCAACGTTAGGCTCTTGGTGACACCCGGTGTGCGACTGCGAGAAAGCAGAGTCGAGGAGAAAATAGGCTTGAAGACAAGGTCTGTTACGACCGTTACGACCCCCCATTACGGCACACCTCTTGCCGGCTTCTTCACTTCACTCCAGGGACGTAACATCCTCCAGTTGCTCACCCTGATGGCCACCACCGAACGAGGTCGAAGGACCCTCTTCCTAGCGTCGAGATTGGTAAGTGCCGTTGCCAAAGCAGATGACTTCCTGGGAATGGATAAGACCTTTCTCGATGAGCTTTCCGACCGCGTGTTGCGAAGGCTGACCCTCGATCCCAATGATCCGATATGGGAGTTTCTAAAGGAGATAGCAAGGGACCAGGGAGCAATTATTCAACTCACACCTGAAGGAATGCACATTTTCAATGCAGCGGTAAACCATAGGCCTAATGTTTCATATCGGTGTGTGATCGCGGCAACTGCACCTCCTCAACCACTCCAATGGCGGACTTTCAAGTCAGTTGAGTTGGCTGCGATGACGTTTCTTTATACGTTACTCTATAAGCTCACGGCTAGGGAGCACAGACAATATCCCTATCCCAGCATGGCAGAAAAGATTGCAGACGAGATTGCCTCTGAGTTACCGTTTGAGTTTACCTCAGAAACCAATGACGGCATTGTTCCGACAATGAGTCAAGTTTCAGGAGAGCTACTGGATGTGGTCATCGCGGACCATTTGGATATTGTGGGTCAATTCACCGGCGCTGGTGGAAAATCGAGAAGCGATTGGCTGCCTTCTGGATCTGGTTTTGATGAGGAGCGATTTGCTAACGTCTGGGAAAAGATTGGCGGCGCAATTGTAGAGTCGTCGAAATCCGAGAGATCGGTCGATACAGTGAGCAACAGCCGCGACTAGAGAAGGCAATGAAATCAAAGGAATTGAAAATCATCGGCTGGAGAGAGTGGGTCTCGTTGCCCGGGCTGGGAATTGAGCGTATAAAGGCGAAAGTGGATACTGGAGCCCGGTCATCGTCGATACACGCTTTTGGTGTGGAATTCTTTTTAAGAAGGCAACATCGAGGTCGTCACGTTCAAAGTTTCTCCTGAACAAAATACGCTCGGAACACAACTGAATGCCGCGCCGAGGTCATTGAATTTCGTAATGTAAGGAGCTCCAACGGACAGCTTGAACGCCGCCCAGTCATCGAAACCGAAGTGGCGCTTTTGGGCGAGCGGTGGCCGATCGAGCTGACCCTCTCCAACAGGGATGAGATGGGGTTTCGTATGTTGCTCGGAAGGACGGGTATCAAGACGCGGTTCTTGGTGGATGCTGGAAAATCCTATTACGGGGAAAAAGAGTTGAACCGAAAAATGTTGGTTTGAAAATCGGCAAGGAGATCATCCAGGTCGGGGAGAGGAAACGGTTCCAGCTCGAAGTGGCCTCATTGTACGACTATACCCAGCTGACTATTCCCATCGAAGTCATTTGCGGGAAAAAGGAAGGGCCAGTGCTCTTTATCAGCGCTGCCATTCACGGCGATGAGATCAATGGGTTGGCCATCATCAAGCGCCTCTTGAAGCGGCCTATCTTGAACCGATTAAAAGGGACGCTGATCGTCGTCCCGATTGTCAATGTGTTCGGTTTTAATAACAGATCCAGGTATTTGCCCGACCGACGGGATCTAAATCGGTGTTTTCCCGGCCATCAACAGGGTTCGCTGGGATCGCGATTAGCCAGTATTTTTACCAGAGAGATAGTCAACAAGTGCACCCATGGCATTGATCTGCACACCGGGGCCATCCACCGGTACAATCTGCCGCAAATCAGGGCCAGCTTGGATGATCCGCAAACAAAAGCGCTTGCCGAGTGCTTCGGCGCGCCGGTTGTCATCCACTCCCGGATAAGAGACGGCTCGTTGAGAGAATCCGCCCGCAAGAAAAAAGTGGTGACACTCCTGTACGAAGGGGGGCAGGCGTTGCGGTTCGAAGAGGAAATCATTGAGGTGGGCCTCAGCGGATGCCTATCGGTCATGCGGGAGATCGGCATGTTGCCCAGATCGAGGACCCAAAGACCAAAATCAGCACCAGCTATACAGATCGCGCAGAGCAGCTACTGGGTTCGAGCGCCCCACAGCGGCTCATTTAGGCTCTCCAAGAAAATCGGCGAACACGTGGAGGCTGGTGCGCTGCTTGCAACCATCAGCAATCCCTTTGGCCACGACCCGCACGACGTTCGAACAAAGGAACCGGGCGTTATCATCGGCCTGAGCAAGATACCCCTGGTCAACCGGGGAGATGCCATGATTCACGTGGCCACATTCAAGAAATCGAAACGAGTAAAAGACTCTGGAGATTTTTTCGATCAGTGATGTGAACCCTCGTTCGCTAGCAGCGGTTATGCGCCTGCCGTGGCACTCCAGAAACCCCGACAAATTTTCCGTGCTCAGGTGCATAACTACCGGCTCGGCAGGTGATATCGAATAAATTTTCCCCGCCGAGATCAAAACCGAACCCAGCTTCGGTGACACAGTAGTCTGCGTGGGCCTGGCCCATACGCTTGGCCAGCACCCAGTTGGAACCATGGGCAATGTTTGCGAATGGACCGCAGTGGATAAATGCGGGTACGCCCTCGTGGGTCTGGTTGTCCTTTATTTAAGCTGCAACCTACTTGGTAATGTTGCGACCAGGGGGGACCGCTTCCGTGCTAGTCCAGCCCCCGGCGAACGATCTTCTGAGCTCGGTGGCGATGCGAGTGAGCATCACGTCGGTCCGGAAGGCCCCTGCCTGAGCCGCCCCGACGATGATCCCGTACGCGCGATCCGATGGAAAAGCCAACATTTCGGCCACTTGAAGAATAATCTTGCCCTCGGCGTCCATCAGGGCGCCGTCGGCATAGGCGATCTCCGCCAGGCGGGAGAGCACGAACATCTTGTCCTGATCGCTCCCCTCCTTTTTGATGGCTTCGCAGACCTGGGGCAGCTCATCCAATATCTTTTGTCGGTCCGTAACGATGACTTTTTCAGGTTCGTCCGTGAAGAGGCCATGCAGAATCTGGACCAGAAGCTTGACCTCATCGTCGGAGATGTTCATGTCTGCGCCCATTACCAGCGCGCCGCCGAGGGCGATAGCACGCATCATCGCTACGGAGAGGGGCTTGACCGGATGTCGTTGGGTGAGGTTGATGAGCTCGTCCACTTCTTTTTCGATTTGGGTGTTGTCCACAGGGTCGCCTGGAATGGGACAACCGCAGCCTTTGGCCAGCTTGGATCGGGCGAACAGCTCGAGTGCCTTGAGTCGAATGGGCAGGATGGGATGGGAAGCGAACACCGACTCGATCAACTCCGGGCTGCTTTTGATTTCGTCGATCTGTGAGACGAGCGCGTCGATATCCAGGTTGAGGTTCTTCTCGCTGAGCCCGAATGTCGCCTTGAGCAAGGATCGGGCGGAGGCGTAGAAATCGCGACAGGCAACAAGCCCGATGCGGTCGCAGCTGATCTCGGCCTTTTTGCGCCAGCGCAAAAACAGGCTCTCTCCGAACGGCGGTAGCACGGTCATGGAGCGATTGCTGGGATCCATTGACAAAAGGGCGTTGAGCCGATTGTGTCCGAATAAGAAATGACCCAGCTCGTGGCCAAGGATCGACTTGAGCTCCCCGTCCTCCAGACGCTCGAGGGCGCCGGCTGTTACGCCGATAAGCGAGTGGGTTTGTTCTTCCCGGAGATCCAACACAGCAAACGCGTTGATATTTTGGTCAGGCATGCAAAATACCTCGGCCTCACTTTGAAATTCGAGGTTCTCACTCACCTCTCGAAACAGATTGTAGATCCGCGGTGACAGTCGCTCGTTTAGGCGGATGCCGTGTTGAAGCAGCTGCTCTCGAATACCGCGATCGTGGCGCCTACGGTTTTCGTCGAAGGCATCGAGATAATCGTTAATCCGATAGAGCTCGAACAAGGAGTTCACATCTGTAGCGTCACCGCCGTAACGATATGCGTCCCACTTGTTGTCCATTTTCCTTTTCCTTTCTATCGCTTTATTAGTTGCCGGACTTGTCATCAGCCAGGGCAAAGTGCGCTTTGCCGGCCGCTTGAAGTACCGGGTCCCAGACCGGCGAAAAGGGTGGCGCATAGGAAAGATCCAGAGCCGCCATGTCCGAAACGGTCATCCCGGCAGTGATCGCCGTGGCCACGATGTCGCATCGTTTGCCCAGGCAGGTGTCGCGCCCGGCAAGCATTGCGCCAACGACGCATTCATTGTCCGTCCGGAAGAGGAGCTTTACCCAGACCTCGCCGTGGTCGGGCATGTAGTGGGCACGGCTGGGCGCAGTCGCTTCAATAGCTCGAATCGGAATGCCGGCTCTTTCGGCGGTTCGTTCATCGATGCCGGTTCGACCTACGGCCAGGCCAAAGACACGCGTGATCGCGCTGCCTACGATGCCCGAAAATCGCTCATCGCCGTCGGCCATATTGACGCCGGCAATGCGGCCCTGGCGATTGGCGCCAAGCGCCAGTGGAACATATACCGGGCGCGCAAGCACTCGATGCCACGACTCGGCACAGTCTCCGGCGGCATAAACATCATCCGCGCTGGTTCGCTGGTGATCGTCTACCCGGATCGCGCCGGTCTCGCCGATATCTATTCCGGCATTGCGAGCTAACTCTGAATTCGGTTGTACGCCGAGCGATACAATGGCAATGTCCGCGTCGATTCGGCCTTTGTCAGTGACTACGGACTTCAGGAGGTCGCCGGTGCCTTCGAATCCCTGAACAGTTGTCGACAGCTTGAGGCTCGCATCATGTTCACTAAGCTCATTTTCGACGAGCTCGGTAATCCGCTGCTCAATGCCACCCATCACCCCATCTTGTTTTTCGACAACCGTAACTTCCAGACCCCGACGACTGAACGCCTCGGCCATCTCCAAGCCGACGTATCCCGCTCCGACAATGACCGCTCGTTTCGCACTTTTTTGCACCAGGGTCATGACGCGCTCGGCATCCTTAAGATTTCTAATGGAGACCACGCCCTCCAGGTCGATCCCGGGCCATGCCGGTACGATCGGCTCCGCGCCGGTGGCGAGTAGAAGCCGATCATATGTCAGTGTGTGCTCGCTGTTTCCATCCCGGGCAATGACGCTTCGCTTGGCCGGATCCAGGCCGGTGGCCTCCCAACCGATTTTTACATCGATGCCGCGTTTTTCTCTGAACTCCTCGGGTGTAACGATAACAAGGTCGTCGATCTTCGACACATCACCGGCGATGAAATACGGTATCCCGCACGCCGCATAAGAAGTCACCAATCCCTTTTCCAGGACTACGACCTCCCAATCCGAGTGCCGTCGCCTAATCTGGCTCGCTGCTGTCATCCCGGCCGCGTCGCCTCCTATGATCAAACACCTCATTTTTCGCTCCTTGAATAATCTTTTTTTTCTCATATCATGACCTCGACAACAGTCCAACAAGGAATGAAACGTCGCGACGCTGAATTGAGCTGCTTGGGCCTAAATGTGCTCAAGTTCTCGAGTCTGGATGTGCATACCAACATGGACGGCGAGATCGCTACAGTCATCCAATACCTGGAAGCGGTTCTCGTGGCGGGGCACACGGACTCCAAGGGAAACTTGGAAAGATTGACCTTAAACGCGTCCAATCCAAGGGCATGGGAGAAATCGCGCCGGTGGCTTCTAACAGTACCAAAGAAGGCCGTGAGAAGAATCGCCGTATCGAAGTACTGATAATCAACGAAATGCCTCGCAACTCATAGGATAAGCGATCCAAGTGGGATATTGTAGTGTGGCTATCTGCCACCTGTGTCGATTTGCCACAGGGCAGGCTGAGATTGCCATCATATTTTAATGCCTGAATCTTGGACGAAAAGTTAGTGCCTGCTTGAAAATGGCTCAATATTTGCAAAATATATGTTGAGATGGGAATATTTCGAACTGAATCGGCTGAAATTGAAAGGACCAACGTGGCAAGTTCAGAACTCTGGTTTACAGGCTCTTACCTTGAGGAAGTTTTTCTCGACGACGGGACGTCCGTCTCGTTGAGAACGGTTTGCCCCTCGGATAAGGATCTGTTGCGCCGGGGGTTCGAACGCCTCTCCCCTGAATCTCGCTACTTCAGATTTTTTGCATCCAAGCTGCGCCTTTCTGATGAGGAGCTTCGCCGGTTGACCGAGATCGACGGCATCGACCATGTCGCCATTGGTGCGGTAATGAAGAGAGAAGATGGAAACGAGGACGGTCTGGGCGTTGCGCGGTTCATTCGCGTCAAGGGAGAGCCGGAAGTGGCCGAGCCGGCGATCGCCGTTGTGGACGACTTTCAGGGCAAAGGGCTGGGCACGCTGCTCCTTCATCGCCTGTCCGGAGCAGCCCTGGAAAGGGGGATAAAGCGTTTTCGCTGTGAGATCCTCGCGGATAACGACCGGATGAAGAGCGTCTTAAGTGAGGTAAGTTCTGATTTCTGGTTTGCGCAGCCAATCAACGGCGTAATGGAAGTTGAGTTTGAAATTCCTCAGGCCGCTCTAAAAAAAGCCCGCGTCAACGCTCTGCGAAAGAGCGACATGGGAAGACTTCTTTCCCATGCAGCGCGCAAAACCGTTTCCATAGGTTTGGGACGCCGATTGCTCAAACACCTGGCGGAAAAAAAGAGGCCGATTTCGGTCGGCGTGGAGTGAGCTCTCTCCCCATTGCTATTCGATCTTGTCGAGCTTAAGTGTATCTGTGAATCCAGCTGATACCTTTTCGCCGTAAGTCACGGCAATACTGTCTCCCTCTCGCGCTAGACCGCGTTCCAAAAGCAGATGCTTCGCCTGTTCTAAAGCGGCCTTTCCGTCCTCAGCCCATTCACCGTGAAGCGGGACAACTCCCCATCTCAAGGCAAGCCGTCGGAGTACTGAATCGTGGCGGGAAAAGGCGACAATGGAAGATCGAGGGCGACAGGCGGCCACCAACGACGCAGATCGACCACTTTCGGTATAGACAGCGATGGCCTTGAGATCTAGGTCGACCGAAGCGGTGACCGCAGCGCGAGCGACAGCATTGGAGAAGCTCTGTCCCTTCAACTTGACCGGCTCGGGCATGTGCCTGAAGATCTCGCTTCCCTCTACTTCTTTTAGTACGGTCGCCATCTCTGCCACCGCTTCGACCGGAAACCTACCGACAGCACTTTCTCCGGAAAGCATGACCGCGTCTGCGCCGTCCAGGACCGCATTGGCCACGTCCGATACTTCAGCCCGCGTTGGCTTGGGATGCTGTATCATCGACTCCAGCATCTGAGTCGCAACGATCACCGGCCGCCCATGAGCAGCGGCGTCGCGTATAATTCTCTTTTGAAGGAGCGGCACTTTCTCGGCGCCTGCTTCTACGCCCAGGTCCCCCCGGGCCACCATCAGGCCGTCTGATGCCGAGATGATTTGATCTAGATTGGCCACGGCCTGCGGCTTTTCTATTTTGGCGATCACGGGGATTTCACCAGCCAGTTTCTTGGCTTCCAACAAATCGCCTGCGGTGCGCACAAACGACAAAGCGAAATAGTCCACGCCGAGATCCCGCGCGAACGCGATATCCTGTCTGTCCTTCTCAGTCAGCGCAGGTACCGATAAGGGCGATCCAGGGATGTTCATGCCCTTTTTATCCCTGAGCACGCCGCCGAGAGATACAGTGCAATACACGAGTTTATGTTCCACTTTGTGTACCGTAAGTTCGATCATCCCGTCGTCGATCAGGATCCGGTCTCCTGATCTCACATCGCAGTAGAGCGCTTTGTGGGAGGTTGAGATGCGATTGGCATCACCGACCACATCCTCTGCGGTGATCGTGATTTTCTGACCTGCTCGGAGCTTTACCGCGCCTCCGTCAATCCTGCCCGTGCGTATCTTTGGACCGCCGAGATCGGCGAGCACCGCCACAATAGAATTGGCATCTCTCGCCTCTTCTCTTACCAACTTGAACAGGCGACGGCGTTCTTCACGGTTGCTGTGGGAGAAGTTGAGTCGAACCACGTCCATGCCTGCCTCAATCATCCGACGGATAACATAGCGGTCGCTGCTGGCCGGCCCAAGGGTGGCCACTATTTTAACTCTCTGAAGTGCCGCTGTCTTGGCCATGGCCTCTTCTCTCCTTCTCTGCTACTTGAGTTTCTCAGACAAGTATCCTCCAAGGCTCGTTCATGGAAGTATCTTCGATGCCGCTCTGTCCACAGGGGAGGATGCAAGAAATGTACCCTGGTTGTCGATTTTTGCCGCCACGACCTCATTTTCATGTATGATGCATTATCAATAAGGCCTCGTAACAGATTAAGCTGTGCCATTATGGACGTCGAGACGCCTGCCTGGCAAGGCGTGAGGAGGGCGAATACTCAGACGTATTCAACTGACGAACAACACAGCCAGGCAGGATGGACCAATGGCTAGAATGTACAGGTTATTCTGTTACGAGGCCTAAAATAGTATGATTTTCGAGGAGATAGGAAAATGGCACCGCCCAAATCGAAATTCCGAGTAAACATGGAATTCCATGCGGTAAAGCTGCCGCCAGTAAAGGACATCCTCGTTCTTGGAAAAAAATATCCCCAGGGCAAGACCGGCGTAATGGAGTGCTTTCGTTTCATTGCTCCGGATGAGTTCGAAATGTTCGAAAACACGAATCCCGACGAAGTTGCCGAGGCTGTGGTGATCAACAAGCGGATACTCGCCCGCATGCCGACCGAGCAAGTTATCGAGCTCCTCAGGGAACACGTCTTCCCCTACATCTCGCCAGGTGAAGCGATTAATGTCAATTTTGACATCATTATAAATATCAATGGTGTGGAAATCGAGCGACAGCCATGACAGCGGGAAAGGTCGCGTTGACCACTTACGGGACAATCGCACCACATGACAGTGTCGTCTCTATAGAGTGCAGACTCCTCCAAGACGGTTTCCTTGTAGTCAAAAACAATGAAGATTATATCGGCATACTCACAGTAGAGGACATGATAAAAAATCCCCATCTACTGGTCGTGGACTGCCTTTCCGACAGGCCGCGGGTTGTGGATTCGCAAACCTTGGAAGATGTGCTCGCACTTATGGAACAAGGCTCCCATCGATTCCTTCCCGTGTTTCGGGATGAGGTATTTTATGGGGTCGTCAATTACAGGGGTATCGCGCAGTCATTGAGGCTAGAGCGCGATCGCATGCGCGGAATCGAACACGAGCATCGGAGTAGAGCAGCTCAATTCGACGCCATGCGCGCTCTTGCGGGCGGGATAGCCCATGACTTTAAAAACTACCTGATGTCCATCATCGGGGCTGTTGAACTCGCGGCCAAAGACCCAGGCATCTCCCCCAAGAACGCCGATCACCTCAAGGCAGCATCCCATGGCATCTCCAAAGCCGGCGAGCTGGCCGAACAGTTGTTTACGTTTTCAAGACATGGCGCACTGGTCAAAGAAAAGACAGATATAGCCAAGTTGGTTGAGGAGAACGCAAAGTTTGCCCTGCGCGGTCGTGGATTGCAACTTGAGCTTTCGTTTTCAAACAATCTCGAAAAAGTGGAGCTCAGTAACACGCAGTTCGGGCGAGTGGTCAACAACTTGGTGCTGAACGCGGCACAGGCGATGTCCGACACGGGAGGCGCGCTCTTTATCGAAGGTGAAAGCACTCGTGTAGACGAAGAGAGCGACCTTCCCCTTCATCCTGGAAAGTATGTCAAGATATCGTTTAGAGATACGGGACCCGGGATCCCCCAAAACATCCTGCCCCAGGTGTTCGAGCCCTATTTCACGACAAAATCGACGGGTAGTGGACTGGGGCTTGCCATCGTCTATTCAGTAGTCACCGACCACGGCGGTTACGTCGAGGTCGCATCAGAAGAGGGGCGTGGCGCGACGTTCCTCGTCTATCTTCCAATGGCAAGAGAGCCAGAACCATGTCGAAGCCCCCCCTTACCGACCTGAAATAGGCAACGCAACCCAGGAAACTGCCATCTAACTTACCAGTTGTTCAAACTGCGCTCTTTACCTGTGATCAAATACGCTACCTGTTGAATATTGCGCCGAAAAAGGTAAAGTTCTGCATTGATTTTGCATTGTTTGCATTGATTTTGCATGGATTAAGATATCAACATTTGCTTGGGAGCATGTGCATCAATGACCAAAAAAGTACTCATCGTGGATGACGACAAGGAACTCTGCGAGCTGACAGGCACGCAACTCGAAAAACGAAGATTTCAGGTTTGTTTACGGTACGACGCGGCGGCGGCCCTTGAAGCTGTGTCGAACGAGGAGTTCGATGCTGTTGTGACCGACCTCAATATGCCCGAGATGAACGGAATAGAGCTAACCGAGATGATCCATCAAAACCGCCCAGACACGCCCGTGATCGTGATCACTTCCTACGGCAGCCTGGAGACGGCGATCGCCGCCATGCGGGCCGGTGCCTACGATTTCATCACCAAGCCGATCGATATCGAGCTACTCCACATCACCTTGAATCGCGCGATTCACCACAGGCATCTGCACAAGGAGGTCACGCTTTTGCGTCGAACCGTGGAGGCGTCCCAAGGGTTCGAGGAGTTCCAAGGCGAAAGCGCTCCGATGAATAAAGTCTTCTCCCTCGTTTCCAAGGCCGCTGAGACCGAGGTCACCGTGCTAATCACCGGTGAGAGCGGCACCGGCAAGGAGCTCGTGGCCCGCGCTCTGCACAAACGAAGCAAGAGACAAGGCGGCCCTTTCGTGGCCGTCAACTGCTCGGCCCTGCCGGAAAACCTGCTCGAGAGCGAGCTTTTCGGACATGTGAAAGGTGCGTTTACTGATGCGAAATCCACTCGAATAGGCCTATTCGGCAAGGCAAACAAAGGCACTTTATTTCTCGACGAAATCGGCGATATGCCCCTCGGTTTGCAGGCAAAGATTCTGCGCACCCTCGAAGAACGCACGGTCAGGCCGGTGGGGGGAAATACTGAAACGCCTTTCGATGTACGGGTCATCTCTGCGACGAATCGGGATTTGGCTCAAGTGGTGGAAGACAAGGGATTCCGAGAAGATCTTTTCTACCGGCTCAACGTTGTGCACATCGATATGCCGCCCTTAAGACAGCGGGGCCGGGATATCCTGCTGCTCGCCGATCATTTTATCGATCAGTTCGCATCTCAGATGCAACGGGACGTGAGCGGATTGAGCACGACCGCGGCCGAGAAGCTGCTCGGATACTCGTGGCCAGGGAATGTGCGCGAGCTGAAGAACAGCATCGAGAGGGCCATGGCTCTTACCGGCACAGACAAGCTGACGGTGGACGACCTCCCCGAGAGGATCCGCGACTACAAGGCTGCGCATGCGATCGTCAGTGACGACAATCCCAACGAGCTCGTTACCCTGACAGAGCTCGAGCGCCGGTACATCCAACAAGTGTTGGGCCTTGTGGGCGGAAACAAGGCCCAGGCCGCGCGCATACTGGGAGTGGACCGCAAGAGCCTGTACCGCAAGTTGGCGCGATTGGAGGGGCGGAAGTCGGAGTGAGGGAATATCTCTTGCTGTCTCCCCTATTTTTTTAAGTCAGCATTCCTAATAAAATATCTGAGAGGCCCATTGCCACGCGTGGCGATTCGACACGCCGCGTCCGCCTCTGATTTTCCTCCTACCGACCAAGACGCGTCTGGTTATAGCGCTTCGTGATTCGCTGTTCCTGATTGGCACGATTGTTGTAGATGCCATTCTCCTGCGTCGAACAAGCAGGAATCTAGAAAAGGAGATCTCAACATGATCGGACACATTGATCTGGAAAAATGGACGAAAAGCGCCCTGGATATGGCTCGGTTTTCTATCGAAACCAGCGTTAGAAACCTGGAGCTCGTGCAGGAGCAGACGAACAAAGCCGTGGATTTCGCAATGACAGCCGCGGGCCAACTCCAGAAAGAAACGCAAAACGCCTACCACGAATGGCAAAAGACCGCTGACCAAGCGCGCCGAATGTACGTGGAATCACTCGAAAACGGGCTGGAGATGATGTCGAAAACGTTCAGTCCCCCAAGCCGGACGGAGCAGCCGAAATCCAGGAAATAGGTCAAGTACATTCATCAGCAGACAAGGAAAAGAAAATGGTTGACGCCGACGATACGCCTCGAGCAAACCATGGAATCGCATTTGTGGGCAATTATCTTCCCCGAAAATGCGGCATCGCCACGTTTACTTATGATTTGGCCGAAGCCGTTGCCAAACTTCCCGGAGAAGAGCAGTCGGTCTCGGTGTGCGCGATGAACGACACCTCCGAGGGGTACGACTACCCGGATCGGGTTAAGTTCGAGGTGAGGCAGGATTTTCCGGGTGACTACTCGCGCGCCGCCGACTTTCTTAACTTCAGCCAGGCCGACGTGGTCAGCCTCCAGCACGAATTCGGTATCTTCGGTGGCGAGGCCGGAGCCAATGTGCTCACCCTACTCGGGGAATTGCGCCGTCCGATCGTGGTCACCTGTCACACCGTGCTCAAGGAGCCCAAACCGGCGGCAAGGGAGGTGTTCATCGAGATCGCGGCCCACGCGCGCAAGCTCGTCGTAATGAGTAAAAAGGCATTTGGTTTTCTGGAAGATGTCTACAAAGTGCCTAAAGAAAAAATCACCCATATTCCCCACGGAATTCACGACGTACCGTTCATCGATCCGAGCTATTACAAAGATAAGTTCGGTGTAGAGGGTAGAAAAGTGATGCTGACCTTCGGGCTCTTGAGCCCTAACAAAGGCATCGAGAACGTCATCGAGGCGTTGCCTGCGGTGGTAGCGAAACATCCCAAAGTCATTTATGTAGTGCTCGGTACGACCCACCCGAATGTGGTGCGGGAGGAGGGGGAGTCATACAGGCTAGGACTGCAGCGTCGCGTGCGGGAGCTCGAGATGGAAGAGCACGTGCTGTTTCTGCCCAAGTTCGTGGATATCGAGGATCTGCTCGAGTACATCGGTGCCTCAGACATATTCGTCACGCCGTATCACAACTTGGATCAGATTACGAGCGGTGTCTTGTCCTACGCCATGGGCGCCGGCAAGGCCGTGATATCGACTCCCTATTGGCACGCCGAGGAGCTCCTGGCCGAGGGCCGGGGGAAGCTGTTTTCGCCCGGGGACTCGGACAAATTGGCCGCAGAGATCAACAGCCTGCTCGACGATGAAGTAGGCCTCGCTGCCATGCGAAAGCGGGCCTATGCCTATTGCCGAAACATGATTTGGCCCTCGGTGGCCCGTTCCTATCGCGACCTTTTCAATGAGGCGAGAAGTTACGGCCCGACAAACGTGAGCCTTGCCGCTGCGAGGCGAAAGCCGCTCGCGGTAACGGATCTTCCCGTTCCGAAACTGGACCATGTCCTCAGACTCAGTGACGATACGGGAATCGCCCATCACGCGCGCCGGAAGCTGCCGGACTTCACCTACGGATACTGGATGCAGGACGCGGCCGAGGCGCTTGTGGCCACAGTAAAATACTTCGACGCTCTCGACACCGATAGGGCTTCTCGCCTTTGCGAGCGTTATCTCTCATTGTTGCAGCACATGATCGGAAACGGCGACGAGATTGTGGGGCGGCTCGACTATTCACGCAAGCCCGTGGCAGCGGCATCGGAGGCGGATATAGGAAAGGCCATCTGGGCCTGTGGGTATGCAGTGAGCCACGGGCCGCCGTTTACGAGGGAATACGCGAGCGATGTCTTCAACGAGCTGGTTCCGAGACTGGAAATCCACGACTTCAGAGGGTCAGCATATGCAATCCTGGGAGCGGCGGACTACCTTCTTCGATTCGACGGGGCATCGACTGTCCGAAGGTACCTCCAGAGACGTGCATTTCTGTTCATGGAAAAATTCATGAACGAACAATGGCTCGATGATTGGAACGGCTCGGATATCGGTGTGGCGCCTCAAGCACTGGCCGTGGCCGCCCGATCCCTGGGATCCGAGCAGCTCGAAGCAGCGTCCAAAAATATTGCAACGCAACTCATGGCCCTGACTGAAGGCGGCAAGATTTTTCCAAAGCTCGGCGACAACCCAGACGACGAGGAGCTTCCGGTTGTCGCCATGTCCTTCATTGAAGCCCTCGGCGCCCTTTATCACCTGAGTCACGATCGTATGCTGCTCAAACACATGCGCGCGGCTTCTGAGTGGTTCTTGGGTGCGAACAGGCGGAATGAAGCGCTCTACGACTTCACCAGCGGAGGTTGTCACGACGCCCTGACCGGCGGCGGTTTAAACCAGAATCAGGGCACCGAGGCAACGCTGGCCTGTCTGATTTCCTTTCTCACTCTGCACCAACTCATCGGCGTCGATCGCGAGACTTGAGATTTTAGGCTATACATTTGGCGACGCTAAAACTAAAAATAAACGAAAAAGGAGAAAAGGAAAAATGAGGACTGGATTGTGGGGAGTAGCCCTATGGTTGATCGTTCTATCAGGAATGAGCAGCGCAACCGCTCAACAGGAGCAAACATCGAACACGTTGATCTTCGGAATAAAAGTACGGGCGGGTGGACGCTACGACAATGTTCGTATGTGTGTGGCAACCCCTCCTGGAGCCAAGGGTGGGCCGGCCATGGATATATCAGTGTTCACAGAGATCGGGCTTAAAGAAAACATCAGCCTCGAAATCAACCTACCAGTGGTGCGACCGATCCTGTTTGGGATCGCCTTTCAGATGCTTCAACTGGAGCCACAGGTAACGTTGCTGTTCCGCGGGCAAAGCAACGAAAAAATAGACATCGTTGCCGGTCCCTCACTTGGCATATCTCTTCATTACGGGCCGGACTACAATTCGGATCGTTCCGGGGATGCCCGTGGTCCATCTTTTTTTGCACTGGGACCGATGGTGGGAGGATACCTGGGGCTCGATTTCAAACGACCGGACGAAACCTTCAACTTCCAGCTCGGCATCCATCCCTATGCCGCGCCGCTCTTTGGCGTGAACGACCCACAAGACCACAAAGGTATCGTCATCGGCGGCATGCTGGATGGACTCTTCAGATTTGACATTGATCAATGAGGCTCGATTGCCGGGCTTATTATTTGGGGAGTGTAAAAAAGAATGTCGCGCCCTTGTCGACCTCACCCTCGGCCCAGACGCGGCCGCCGTGGCAGTGGATGATGCGCTGGACTGTTGTGAGACCTACCCCGGTACCTGGAAAATCGGACTGTTCGTGGAGCCTCTGGAAAGCGCCGAATAGCTCGTTTGCTCGCGTCATGTCGAACCCGGCGCCGTTGTCGCGCACAAAAAATACTGTTTCTCCGTCCGTCTCGGTCGAGCCGACTTCGATTTCGGCACGTTCGCATCTCCCGGTGAACTTCCAGGCATTTTCGATCAAATTCTCCAAAGCAGCCCTTAGCAATATCAGATCAGCTCGAGCTTGCAGATTGGGTGCGATGGATACTGCTACCTCTCGCTCTGGATATCGATTTCTGAGATCCTCGACGATGTGTCTTGCCGCGTCACTCAAGGCGACCTTTTGGATCTCCATCTTGCGCCCGGTGAGCCGGGAGAGCCGAAGCAATCCGTCGGTTAACTCCACCATGTTTCCCACGGCCGCTCTGATGCGGTCGATGTAATTTACACACTCTTCATTGCAACTATCCCCGAGCTCGTCCTTCAGCAATGTGGTGTATCCGTTGATCCGCGCGAGTGGTGCGCGGAGATCGTGGGACACGGTGTAGTTGAAAGCCTCGAGCTCCCGGTTGACCGCCTCGAGCTGCTCCGTGCGTTTTTGAACCCGTTCTTCGAGTCGCTCGCTCCACTCTTTGAGCGCGAGCTCACCTTGCTTTCTCTCTGTTATATCCCTAAGGGAGATGAGAAACGCTCGTTGCCCTTCCCATTGCGTGGCCGTCGCCCGCAGCTCGCCCGTACCGACTGTGCCGTCCGGCTTGGTGAAATTGACCTCTTCTGACAAAGCGCCCCCGTTTGGAACACCGAAGCTCCGCCCGATAAGCTCATCCCTGTCCCTGCCGAACAGCAGCTCCGCTGCGGGGTTCATATACATTATCACGCCATCCGCATCGACGACGACCATTCCGTCGACATTGTTCTCCACTACATTGCGGAAATGAAGGCGGTTCGACTGGACCTCTTCCATGAGTGCATTGAAACGCCGGCGAAGCTCTTTTTTGGACGCGCGACCGCGCTTGACCTTGGGCGGGTCGCTTTTCGCTGCGATTCTTGCATCTATTCTCCGCGCGCCCATCAGCTCGCCTTCAGCACGGCGAGCGTTTTAGCCGCGTCCCGCAGGGTCCCGATCATCCTGCGCGCGGGAGGGGGCGCATCTATTATCAACGTAGGAGTGACCAACACCATATCGGTGAGTGCTTTTTCAGGATCTTTTGTAACATCAACAATCTTCAAGTCGAAATCAGCATCGCTTCTTTCTTCTTTGATCTGCTCAATAGCGAGCTGGGCCTCCAGTGCGGCAACCGTTTCGTCCGAGACAAAAAGACGCAGGGTAAATTTTGTGTGAGACCCGGATGGCATCGTCTTTCGCTTCGCGTCTTTCTGCTCGCACATACCCTTTGTAAAGGCCGTCATCTGCTTCTCCTGTTTCCTGTCCTCTTCGGTGCTTTCTCAAGACGACTGCTATCTGAGTCCTCGCCGCGCCAGGCGGCGCGCTGTTCGCGTTTCGTGTCCGAGATCTGCTTCTCAAGCTCTAGACTTTCCAGTTCAAGCGTGACGGTGCCCATCTCGGCCTGCAAGCGAGATCTTTCTGCCGCTATGGCTCTCTGTATCTTCTCGATCTCTTTTTCTTTGGCCTTGATTTCGGCCTCTTTTTTACGCCGCTCGATCGCCTCTTTGGCCTCCTGTTCCCTGCGCGCCGTGCCGGTGAGCACGCCGCCTTCACCGATGTAGACGTCCAAGAGATCGATGCCTTTGTCGGTGATGAGAAACTCTCGACACTGATTGGAGTGACGTGACCCCCTGGCCTTCATCACCAGCGCAATTCGGTTCACCTCGCCGCCAACCTGAATGTATCGGAGGAAGATGACCGTATCGATGAGGGAGGAGAGGTCGGCGCCGGAAATCTCGCTTTCTCCCTGAAATCCCTCGGTCTGGTTGAGAAAGAAAAGGGTGCTGCCGCGCTCCTTGCAAGCGTTCATCAATAGCACCGAGTAATCGAATGCAGCCTGCTTGGAACCCATGCGCCGACACGAAGAGATAGCGTCCACGATCACGTGCTCGGCGCGGTGCTCTTCAATCACACGGAGCGCACGCAACAGGTGCTCCTCGGCGCCCATGGACTCGGGCATGCCGGTCAGGAAGCGAAGCGTTTCCTTTCTCATGGCTGGTCTCAGGTCGATTCCCGAGCTGAGCAGGGACTCGATCATCGACTCCTCGGACTCCTCAAAGCCGATGTAGAGTACCTTTTCACCGCGTGCGCACGCTGCGGCCACAAACGTGGCGGCCAGCGTTGTTTTGCCGGTTCCCGATGTGCCGGCGACGAGCACGGCCGAATACCGGCGAAATCCTCCGCCAAGCATGTTATCGAGCCGCGGATGGCCCGACGACATTCTTTCGCCCAGAGGCTTGTGCCTGAGCCCCATCGATGAAATGGGGGCTACGGCGATTCCGCCCGGTCCGATGATATAGGGGTACTCGTTGCGACCGCAGGCCGATCCGCGGTACTTGACAATGCGAAGCCGGCGCGTGGCTATCTGGCACTCGATTCGCTGGTCGAGGCAGATCACGACATCGGTCAGGTAGTCGAGAAACTCGTATCGCCTAACAGTTGTTGGGTCCTGCGAGTCCTTTACGGTGAAGATCGCGGTCAACTCTTTTCGGCGTACCCAGTCGTTCAGCCTATGGAGCTCGTTACGCTCCCGGGCCGGATCGTCGTAGAAGCGGAGTAGCACATCCAGTGCGTCCAGCGCGATTAACCGCGCCCCCATCTTCTCGACCTTTGCCTCGAGGATTGCCGTGAGGCCCTTGGTGTCGAACTCGCCGTTGACCGCGGTTTCTGAGTCTATTTGGGCCGCCAAGATGAACAGTTTTCCGGATTTCTCGAGCGGTGCCAGATCGATGCCCAAGGTGAGCGCGTTCTGCCTGACCGCCTCGGCTGTCTCCTCGAACGTAACGTAAATGGTCGGTTCACCACGTGAAGCGGCATTGGACAATGATTCGAAAGCGAAGATGCTCTTGCCGCACCCCGGGCCTCCGATAACCAGCGTGATTCGCTCCTTGGGAAGACCTCCCTCTAGAATTGTATCCAGTCCCTTGATACCGGTCGCGCTCTTAGGCAGATGGAAACCAGATTCTGCAGATGTGCGCTTGGTGGATTGCTTGGGATTCGGCTTTAATTTCCCCATGACAGAACTCCTGAGTTGAAATCAGATTCCGTTTTATATGTTGTAAAAAAAAAAAAAAAGCGTTCTGTCAAGAAGTTTCAATATCGCTTGAAAAGTACAGTGGCAAACACAAAGCGCCTTGGCGGCTGGCGCGCTCTGTGCGAGCCGCTGACCGTGGCGATACGGCTGCAATGGGGTGTGGCAATCCGGGACCTGTGTCTTTCAGACACGGGCTTCTGAGAAAGCCTTTGCCACGAGGTCGTCGCGGTCATTTTAGCTCTCCCTCTATTTACTGCTTGAGAAAGTAGAAATGGCACGTTAATTGTATTCTCGAGTCAGCGGCAAAATAAAGAAAACCATCTTGCGAAAAAAAGGAGCAGATGATGGACCGAAGAGCCTTTCTCATTGTTACCAGCGTAGGCGCAACCGGGCTGGCAACTGGGTTTACGGCCTGCAAAGGAACCGGTCCGGATCCTGCGCCTTCGCAGCCCAAGGGAAAGGAGAAAAAGGAAATGTCAGTCACGCTTCCACCCCTGCCATACGATGCGTCGGCCCTGGAGCCCCACCTCTCCAGAGAAAATATCGAGCTGCATCACGGCAAGCATCACAACGCCTACGTTGTCAACTTGAATAATTTAATAGCAGAGGGAAAGGTTGAAAGGGACAAGCCCCTCGAGCAGATCATCATGGCCGCACCCGAGGGACCGGTTTTCAACAACGCCGCGCAGATCTGGAACCATACCTTCTACTGGCGCTGCATGAAACCGGGTGGGGGCGGCGCGCCCGGCGGAGAGCTGGCAATGGCTATCGATCGCGACTTTGGATCCTTTGCCAAGTTTAAAGAAGCGTTCGTCAGCGCTTCGGTGTCCCAGTTCGGCTCGGGTTGGGGCTGGCTTGTCGTGAAGGACGGAAAGCTTTCGATTACCAAGACCTCGAACGCTGATCTGCCGATGAAGCACGGCGCCACAGCGCTTCTAACCTGCGATGTTTGGGAACACGCCTACTACCCCACGTACAAGAACCTGCGCCAGAAGTACATCGAGGTGTTCTTCGATCATCTAGCCGACTGGAACTTTGCTGCCCAAAACTTGGCAATCGCTCTTGGGAAGAGGAAGGCCTGAAAAGTTAGCGGGAATCGGTGGCAGGGTCATCCTTTCGGCACTTCGCGTGCGGGTATGCCAAGGGCGGCCGCGACACCCTCGCCGTAAGCTGGATCGGCCTTCATGCAGTTGCTGACGTGGCGCATCTTGACCGCCTTAGGCGCCTCGCCCATGGCCCTGGCGGTGTTCTCGAACAGGACCTTCTTCTGCTCAGCGCTCATCATCTGGAATAGCGCGCGGGGCTGAGAGTAGTAGTCATCGTCGTCTTCGCGATGACTGAAATGATCGGCCGCGCTGTCGAGGGCGAGGGGAGGCTCTCGAAAGTCGGGTTGTTCCTGCCATTTGCCGTAGCTGTTGGGCTCGTACCCGAGGGTCCCGCCGTAGTTGTCGTCTACCCGCATGGCACCGTCCCGATGGAACCCGGTGACCGGACAGCGCGCGCGGTTTACCGGGATGAGATGGTGATTGACACCCAAACGATATCGCTGGGCATCGCCGTAGGAAAAGAGCCTGCCTTGCAGCATCTTATCCGGGGAAAAACCGATGCCAGGCACGATGTTGGCCGGGTTAAAAGCCGCCTGCTCGACCTCGGCGAAGTAGTTTTCGGGATTCCGGTTGAGCTCGAGCACCCCGACGTCGATGAGCGGGTAGTTCTTGTGCGGCCAGACCTTTGTCAGATCGAAGGGGTTGAACGGAAAGTCATTGGCCGCCTTCTCGGGAACGACCTGGATCTGCATATTCCATTTGGGAAAATCGCCCTTCTCGATGCTGTCGAACAAATCCCGCTGGTGGCTCTCCCGGTCCTTGCCGATGATCGCCTCCGCCTCGTGGTCGGTGAGGTTCTTGATTCCCTGCTGGGTCTTCAGATGGAACTTGACCCAGAACCGCTCACTTCGCCCATTGATCAGACTGAAGGTGTGGCTGCCGTAACCGTTCATGTGGCGATAGGTGGACGGGATGCCGCGATCGCTCATGGTGATGGTCACCTGGTGCAGTGCCTCGGGTAGCGAGGTCCAAAAGTCCCAGTTGTTCCCGGCACTCCTGAGATTGGTCTTGGGATCCCGCTTTACGGCGTGGTTGAGGTCCGGGAACTTGAGTGGATCCTTAAGGAAGAACACCGGCGTGTTGTTGCCCACGAAATCCCAGTTGCCAGCCTCGGTGTAGAACTTGATCGCGAAGCCGCGGATGTCGCGCTCGGCATCGGCCGCGCCGCGCTCACCGGCCACCGTGGAAAAGCGAACGAAGAGGTCGGTCTTCTTACCGACCCGGGAGAATATTTTGGCCTTGGTGTAATTTGTAATGTCGTGGGTAACCTTGAAAGTTCCGTAGGCCCCGGAGCCCTTGGCATGCATGCGTCGCTCCGGGATCACCTCGCGATCGAAATGAGCCAACTTTTCCAGGAACCAGACGTCCTGGAGGAGCATGGGTCCCCGCGGGCCGGCGGTCATCACGTTCTGGTTGTCTGCGACAGGTGCGCCGACACTGTTCGTAAGTTTTTTTGTCATCACATTTCTTCCTTTCTTTTGTTTGTAGAAATTTCGGTCTTCTCTTGAACCACGCAAGCGAAGCATCGAAGCAACATCTGTACCGAGTCTAAAGAGAGAGAAGACGATGGCAGTGTGAGGTGAGATGCCGGCGCCGGAACAGCTACTTGGGCGCGTGGCAATCCGGGACCTGTGTCGAAGTGACCCGGGCATCGACTTTCGGATTTTGAGCCAGCCCATTGGACATCCCGATAAAATCGTTCGAGAAGACATTTGGCACGCTAATTGTAGTCCCGAGGCGGCATAGGTCAATTTCACGAGGCGCAAGATGCCGCGCCTCATACCTAAGGAGGAGAAGAGATGCTCACTCGATGGAACGATTTTGGTTTTGGGAATTTTGGAGAGATCACCCGGACCTTCTCTGCTCTGGATGAGCTGAGGAGGGAAATGGATCGCATGTTCGGAGGTCTAGACCGAGCAGTAGAACCCAGGCGTTTATCCACAGCTCTGACCGGGCCGCGGGTAAACCTGCTCGACACCGGTTCGGCCCTCATGGTCAAGGCCGAGGTCCCGGGCGTGGAGGAAAAGGACCTGCAGATCAGCCTGGAAGAGGGCTCGCTCACCATTCGAGGAGAGCGGAAGGATGAGGCCCCCGAGGGCTATGCCGTTCACCGCAAGGAGCGAGGCGCGTTTACGTTCTCGCGAGCGTTTACCCTGCCCTGCAAAGTGGACGCCGAGAAGACGACCGCTGTGCTCAAGAACGGGGTCCTCGAGCTGACCATGCCTAAGGTGCCCGAAGCGCAGCCCAGGCAAATCCAGATCAGCGCCAAGTGAAAGAGAAAGGAAATTACCAATGTCTAAAGGAACAAGTTTGAAAAAACAAGAGCCAAAGGCCCAGCAGATCACCCAGGCAGACACACATGTACAAATCGAACCGCGCGTAGATATCTTCGAGAACGATAACGAGATTCTGCTCGTGGCCGACATGCCCGGCGTGGAGCCGTCAGCACTCGATGTACGTCTGGATACGCCGCAACTCACAATCCAGGGGCGGCAGTCCGTCCCTGCGACCGAGCAGGCGAGCCTCAGTCCTCTGTTCTTCGAGCGGTCGTTCCGAGTCCCACCTTCGATCGATGCAAACGGTGTCAAGGCCGAGCTCAAGAAAGGGGTGCTCAAGATTCGTCTCGAAAAGTCGGAAAAGGTGAGGCCCAAGAAGATCCAGGTGCGTGCGATCTAGGCCTGCAGGAGCAAAGAACAATGAGCTTCGACAACGCAATAGAAAAAGTGAAGCAAACGCTCAGGCGAGCGGCCGAACGGCTTTCGGGAGAAACAGCACCGGTCAGTGCCGGTATGCCATCTGTGGAGAGCCTTGCGAACCGACCCTTACAGGGGCCGCGTTCGGATATACTGGAGAGCGACCGCGAGATACTGATTCGAATGGATGTGCCGGGAGCGGATCCCAAGAGCACAGTCGTTTATCTTGACGACAACGGCCTACTCACCGCACACATTGGGATTCAGGCAGAAGACGAATCTTATCGATCGCTGATTAGTGAATTCGCGCTCGCAGACTGGTATCAGACCTTCCAGCTTCCGTTCCATATCAGCGGAGGCGATATTTCGGCTTCTGTCAAAAATGGCGTGCTGACGATTCGCGTTCCCAAGCGTGAAAAAACAAAGAAGGTCATCGTTCCAGTGAACAGCGACGGCTGAATTAAATTCAATTATCTATCGATACATTTTCAGGAATGTGGGTGACTACTGATACCCCCGTGCGTCGATCCCTACTGGCCGCGCCAGTTATCCTCCAAACGGATCTCGTTCGCGGATGTTCAAGCCAGGAATGAAAATTTTCACCTGTCTGAAAGATGTACTCGTACATTCTGTCGGGCGTTTTGCTATCCCCGGTCGCAGCCGTGCGGATGACAACCGACCGGTTATCAAACGGTAGTGCGAGCATATTTTCTTTAAAGTCGTTTGTGTACTTGAAGTACTGCTCGGCATTGGAAAGGTAGAGGACTTGAACGGTAAGACCGATTTTTCGAACAGCGGAGGCGATGGCTTTCATCGTTGTTTTGGCGGTTAGGTCACCGCGAACCGGAAACACACGGCCTGTTTCAAAAAGTGAGACGAGAAAACGATATTGTTTTTCATCGGTTAAATATGTCGTTACCGAAAGCTGCTGGTAGAGCTTTTTTACACGCTTCAAGCGGGCGTGGATTGGCTTTCTCCCTTTTTTGAACGCCCGTAACACGTCCTTCGAGAACTCAGGCCCCCTGTTCTGGTATGCTGCCCGGATAAGCCTTTCCGTCTCGACTTGTTGTTTCGCAGACCAACGCTCGATGAACACTTGCAGAGTACTGGAACTCAAGAAGATGGCCCGAAACGCGTAGTGCAGGTCGACAACCATTTGGTCAAAGTCGAAGAGCACGAGGATCTCTGGACGAGACCATGCCGCCATCAGATAGTTCTGGTCGGTTCCAAGTCCGATATAAATTCCGCCCTTGTATTTTATCGCCTCTTGAAACAGGTCGTGACGCTGCTCGTCCGAAACCCAATAATGACTGTCCTTGGTCAGCCTCGCGGGCTTAGGATCCGAAGGCAAAGAGCCAAAGACTCGACCCCATTCCGGCGGTATGTATCGCATCTGAGCGCTCTTTGTGAGTTGCCTGTTTGCAAACGGCTCTCTCGATTCTACTTCGTCGGCAATACACGGGGTAATAAACACGAGTAAGCAAACAGCAAATAGGACGAACCCCAGGATTTCAGAATGTTCGATTTTTGTTTTTACATGGTCTATCAATTGATTCACCTCGAATCCTCCATGGACAGCCATTGATGTCCAAAACAGCTCGGAACTCGACATGTGTACATTGAAATCATTGAAGAAAACGGTCATTCCCGCGCAGGCGGGAATCCAGGCTCCCCTTCACGTGGATTCCCG
>JAAUYD010077134.1_pt1 | contig 88816 bp, 126 predicted proteins | sample 7278101 | NCBI WGS metagenome assembly JAAUYD01 (sample SAMN14350128, study PRJNA611818) | marine sediment metagenome | isolation source: surface marine sediment (0.6m) | place: French Polynesia: Moorea | collected 2018-08
AAAAAAGATACCGGACGGCTTAACCACATTAGCAACTAATGCGCCATAAGATGCCAGAGATACATCACTAAACCCAGGTATAAATTTCAACAAAATTGCTTTGTATAACGTTTATTACAATTATGAAAGTTTGTTGAAATTTATACCTGGGTTTAGTGATGTATCTCTGGCATCTTATGGCGCATTAGTTGCTAATGTGGTTAAGCCGTCCGGTATCTTTTTTACTGATGCGTTGATTAATAATGGAGAAAAGTATGGGATGCTTCATATAAACAAAGGTAAAGGGTTTATATTAGACTTCTCCGATAAAAAGAGAAAAGACGATAAAGGTGTCTTAACTTATTATGAACGGGATTATCTGGATTTGAGAATAAAAAGAAGAGAATATCCCAGATGCTCTATTTGCGGAGGGTATATCGACGATAATGATTATGTGCATTTGGAGTATTACGGCAGGAATTTTTGTAACAACTGTGCAGAAACTAATTTAGGGGTATGTGATTATGATATGGAACTTTATATGAACAGAGATTTGGTACCTGTGTATGGCGGCGGCTCATTGTTTAGAGGAAATATAAAAGAAGCTGGTTACGTGTATGTTCAAGATAAAAATTCTTATATGAAAAAATCAGATACAAAAACCGTATCGGGCATTCATTTCTCAAAAGACACTATGGTTAGTGAGTGTGAAGATTGTGGGCGAATGGTATACGATGATCGTTGTATATGGTGCAGTGTTCTTAAAGACCATTATAATCTTATACCTTTATCTTTAGACAGCCGAGGAGTTGATGATATAAAAATCAAGTATAGAACGTCAGGGCGTGTTATTAATCGACTTACATTAGGAAATTATGGATGGGGCGTAATTGATAATATAGGCGGGTTGTCAGAAGAAGAAGAATTGGAATTTTAATGAATAAAAAAATTACTTATCTAATATTAAACTTAGAAAACGCTAATATAAAGCAAGTTAAAGACATAATAGATAGAATTAGATTTAGGCTGTTAGATGAATCCATTATGCTTTTTGGGAGCGAAAAAAATAGACAACTGTTTAAAGAAGCATTGAATACAGATAGTTTAAAATGCCATGTCGATGACGTATCTCAAAGTAATTCTGTATTAGGGCTGATGTATTGTGTTGAAAGTGAAGACTCTGTTATTATAATAACAAAAGAAGATGATTCTTATTTGCATTACAATTTAATGACTGTATTAGAGTTTTTGGATAAGAACCATGTTTCCATTTTCCCTGTAAAGGATAAGAACCATGTTTAATGGTATAGATATTTCAGTAAACCAAAAAATAAATTTAAGAGATGTTGTGAAAGAACATGGCATTTCTTTGGAAACTCTTTTATCAGAACGCAGATCATTTTTTAATGAATATAAAAAATATCCTATTAATCTTTTGAAGAAAAGTTATCGCCGTCGGATAAATAATATATACCGTAACGCTGAAAAATATAAACCAATTATAAAAATTGTAGAAAAAGAGTATGTTCCTACATTTACAGAACCAGAAAATGTTATGTGTGATAATTTGATATCATTAGCGTTTAATAGAGAATTTAATATTGAATTTACTCGTGATTATAGTTTTTGTCATCTTAAATATCTAGACAGGCGTTCTTGTTGGACAAATGGTAATTTTGGAGCGCCGATACTAATTAGAGAAAATGGCGGTTACTTTGTTCTAGTAAACGCTGGTATTTTAGGAAATTGTAGATTCGTTATTATGCCAGGAAATCGTCATGTTTATGGTGATTCAGTGGTAGTTTCTAACTTTAGTTCAGATTACGTTATTAGCAAAAGTTTGGCATCTTTATTGTTGGCTAGGATGTTTAATTATAGTAGTATAACTCATGTAAGGTATCCAGAAAACAATATATGCGCTTCTGGTGGTAATGGTAGAGTGTTGTATTCAGGTTATGTTTTTGTATTACATAACTTGTCAAATTTACATAATATACAAAATCGTTGTAAAGTGTGGGATGTAGATGTTTCAGATTATAGAGCGGTATCGGTTTTAGTAAATCCAGATGACCCAGATTGCTTTGATACAAAAAGGGTTCTTGCAAGAGATTTGAAAAAATGAAAATATGTCATATATCAGACATTCATCTAGGATATGGCCAATACTATCTAAAATCACGTTTTGATGACTTTGCTAATAGTTTAATGTGGTCAAGAGATTTAATACTAGAAGAAGACCCAGATTTAATATTAATTTCTGGGGATTTTTTTCATTACCAAAAACAAAGGTATGTAACTTTAAGGTACGCTAGAGAGTTTTTTGATTCCATAAAAAAAGATAAAGTGGCCGCAATAACAGGGAATCATTGCCATACGTCAGGCACTACATGGATAGAATATTTTAATGTGGATAATGATTTTCCTTTTGTTCATAAGATTAATTGGGGCGCTAATATGACCGACGCCTTAAAATCTGTAACTATGGACAATGAATTAAATATTTTTATGTTTCATGATGGCCTTCGTAATTTTGGTGGTAATATAAGCAAAAAACATCAGGAAATACTAACGTCTGAATTTGATTATGTTTCTTTAGGACACATTCATTTACCTTATAACGTTGATAACATATATAATCCTGGATGTTTTGAAAGTACGTCTACGGCATATTGGGATTATGCAGGAGGGGCTTTTGTAGGAGAAATTAATGATATAAACTTTATTCCGTATCCTCACAGAAGAAAAACTTATAGAATAAAAACAAAATCTACAGATCAGCAAGAAATCATAGATTTGTTGAAAGCTTTTGATGACGGTTGTATGATAGAATTAGAGGCGAATATTACCAATTCCATGAAAAAAAGGATTAGTAACGCGCTTCCCAATATCTTATATATAATCTTAAAAAAACCAGACACTTCTGATAGAAAGACAACAACTACTAAAGATGACATTGACATATACGAGGAAATATATTATAATAAAAGTGGTGTGGCGAAGTTGGTGGTAGAAACATCATTTAATCCTATAGATCCTAGTAATATTGTCGATATGTTATGAAAATAGAACAAATACAATTAAAAAATTATACGTGTTTTAGTAATAAGAAAGTAAATTTTTTTGACGGAGTTAATTTGTTGGTAGGCAGAAATGGTGCTGGCAAAAGCTCTGTTATTGACGCTATAGGAATAGCCGTATTTAATGGTTATTCTGGCTCATTAAAAAGTAGAATAAAGCATGGTCAGTCTCAAGCAAGTATAAAATGTAAATTCTCTGTGGGTAATCAAGATTTAGTTATTGTTAGGTCTTTTGGTAATGTATCATCGTGTACACTAAAATTTAATAAAAAAGAAATAACAGGTATTAGAGAAGTTTATGAGTTTATGTCTGACTTGCTGAGAACAGACTCTTCAACTTACTTTAGGAGTGCATTATTAAAATCTAGTGATCCAGTAACCTTATTAAAGCCCGATAAAAAATTCTTTGATGATTTGTTTATGGTAGATAAATACAATAAATCAAAGAAAAATTTACTACCGGTTTTGTCTTATTTAAAAAATAAAATAACAGAGATTAATAATTCTGTAGAAAAAACAAAAGAGTTTTTAGAAGTTTTACAAAGATCTGTTTTTAGTGAATCTGAAAAAATACAATTAAATAGATTGATAGAACTACAAGATTTATATAAAAATAACTTAAGTCTTGTTAGTAAAAATAAACACTATTTAAATAATATTTCTAACTTAGAAAATAAAAGAAGTAAGTTACTTAATGATGTAGAAAAAGTAAATAGAGACTTAATCAGTTTACATAGTAAAATATGTCCTTTTTGTAAAAACAATATAAAAGATAACGATTCTTTAATTAAAGATTTAGAGAATAAGTTATCACAATTAAGAGATTTAATATTAAGTATAGAAAAGGAAATTAAAGATAATGAAAGAAAACTAATTATTACGGATAGTTTATATTTAATAGATAATTCAAATAAAATAGCAGAATTAAAGGCTAAAGAAAGCTTATCAAATAAAGACATTAATAAATATAAGGAGGATATAAATAAATTAAATAATGAATTGTCCGAACTTAATAGAAAGGAAAACTTGTTAATATATATAAGAAATAGAATACCATTACTAATATCAGAATACGTAACTCAAAAAACAAAGATAATTACTGACATTGCAAATAAAGTTTACTCCGACATATATGCTGATTTTGATATTGTATTCGATAATGAATACAAAACTTCTATAATAAACGAGAACGGATATTTGCTAGACTTTGATCAATTATCATCTGGTCAAAAAATGATAATTGCTTTATGTATAATATTATCTATTATTGTAAGTAATAATAGAGACTTGATATTTTTAGACGAGCCTTCTGTAAATTTAGATAAAGATAGAATGTATCTGTTGCCCGATTTGATACAGAAATTCTCTGATAATTTTAATCAAATATTCATAATAACACACTCTGACAGTTTCGATATGTTATCGAACAATACAATTAAATTGTAAGGAATATAATTATGATAGAAGATAAAACCATTCAAGATATAGAATATGATGATGATGATGATTTGTTTATAACAGATATTAGGGATATAGTAGAGGATATAATAGAATTTTCTGATACGGAATCAGATGAATGTATAGTTATGTCAAAAACATTCTACGGATTATTAATAGAGTGTTTAGACAATAATGATGAAGTTATATTTAGAAAAGTCCTAGCTAAGAATGATAGTTTAAGGTTAGTAGAATTTCTAATCAGTGACTAAGACCATCTTATTACAGATTCTACATTTCCGGTGGTTCCGCTAGTAGGAGGAGAGTAATTAGTGGTATTTCCCACGTTTCTAGTACTGGTATTTACAGCATCTATGGCAGAGTTGTAGTCTGCAAAATAACCTGTAGTACAAATCACAGTATGATTGTATTGCGCTCTTAATGATGAGTTCATATATGAATAAAACCCCCGAACACAATCGGATGCAGTACACCATAATGACGTAACATTTCCTCCATATTCTGTAAATATACCGCCGTTAGACATATCTATAAAGAAAACATCCTGAAACACTCTGGCCCCTCCGCCAGTGCTAATTCTCAGACCGCCATTCATATGCATGAAAGTTATTGGCCCTGTATTTTGAAAGAAGCCATTCGGGAAAGTTTCTATATAATAGCCGTCTTTAACTACGCAGTTTCTCATACTTACATCTGTTTTACAGGACATTAAATTGTTTGTGCCACCAAAACCAACTAATTCAAATCCTTGAAAAGTTACTTTAGAATACACATCAATAAAATTACTAGAACTAGCCGCATTAATAGATCTATTTGGTATAAAAGTTAAGGAACAACCATTAGCGTTTACTACAGGCGCTCCTACTGATAAAATTAAAGTATTATTTATGGTACTGCTGACGGTATAATCAGCATAAACACCGCCTGTGTTTCTAATTCGTACACGATCTCCGCTTACTATACCCAAATTATCAAAGTCTGGATTACCACCAACTATCGACACAGTAATTTGATTACCGCTATTTGATAACGATACTGCTCCATTTGCGCCTAAATTAGAGTTACTACCTCTTTCATTACCAGCAGTATGTCCGTGAATATAAGTAAATCCCACATGGCCTCTAGTGTCTCCTCTAATGACTAACCCATTAACAGAATTAGTTACTATACCATCTAAGAACAAGTTTTCCGTTAGTGACGTTTCGCTAACATCTATATAACAACCAGAACATACTTTACCGCTAAAAAAATTTATGGCGTCTTGTAAAGTTTCGTGATCATCTGTGTCTAAACCAGCAGTTCTGATTACGTTTATAGCTCCAATTCCGGTAAAATCCTTGCCGTTTACGGACATTTCCGCAGAATTTCCTGCATTTCTAAACCATATTTTAGAATCAGATCCAGAATTAATTACAGGGCCATCTAAAGCAAATGAAACATCGGATACCTCAGCGTGATACGGAGATCCGGCAGTATAATTGACAAACCTACATTCTTGATTGTAGGCTACAAAACCGGCGGTTCCCCCAGGAGTCAATGGAGATGTATCTTTATAACTAATTACCAAATTATCAGAAGTTATTACATTACCGCCACCTTCCTGTGACACATAGATCCTAATTCTTCCTGGATCAGTATTAAAATCTCTTACATCTATACCTATCCATACTAGCTCTGATGTAACTGATGTTATATCAGCTTCGGCAACACGTAATTGAATGGCGTTATTTACTATCCTATGAAGCCCTACTTTTGTACCTTGATTAGTAACAGCATAGCCATCTATACTATTTTGATCCGTATCTTGAATAAAAAAACATAGTCCATTATGACCAGTTCGAGGGGCATTTATGTAAGTGCCTACTTGAAATATGCCAGTTTCTACATTTAGGCCATCTACAAAAGCAAAGTCCCATTGAGTAGTCGGATTTATAAGCCCCAAACTGTATGGTCTCGGAGGCTCGCCTTCTATATTCCCCGTATAAACATGCCATATAGGGTCTCCGCCTCCACGCCTTACAAAATCCCACACATTACCAGTATCATTAAAAGTCGTAGCATCGTTTGGGTCTGCTTTTACTATTCTAAGATCATCTACGGTTACGTCTCCTTCGTAGACTTGGCTTAGTGGAGGTCCGGTCCCCTCTAAAAAAACTATGATACTGACATAATCAACAATCGTCCAATCAAAGCCATTAAATATAGTAAAATCAGATTTACTTAATTGTATATAGTTTATTCCGGTACTAAGATTGCTAGTAGGAACAGACGCTCTAGCATAAGGTTGAGTTATAATAGGATATATATCATGAAAAAACTCTATTGTTATGCCATCGCCGCCTACTTTCAGTTCGTTTATGTCGTCTATATCAACCACCACCATAACTTTATCATCATTGGAATTAAATCTAGACTCAGTATCTAGCTTTAAGGGTGGATCATATGCGTATGTTAGTGTCATATTACCGACGCCAGTAGGCTGGCTAGTATAAATTCTGACGGCCTTGTTTCCAGACACTAAGCTGTCTACGGATTGGACATTTATATAAACGTCTGTTCCTTGTCCAGCTCGCCATTTACCAGATATAAATGGATGAGCCAGCGTAGTGTCGTTATATACTGGACCTTCAAAATCCCAGTCCCAATGCTGTAGCCAATAAACGCCCTCAACGCCTATTTCTTTACTACCGCCATAAGTATCAAATTTATCTTGAAATCCCTGGTCATCTATTAATACTCTAATACCAGCCCACGCGGTAGCTGTTCCTTGATTTCCTGCTATGTCTACAGGAGTTATTCTATAATATTTGGTAGTTAAGGCGTCTTGAGCAACCTGATAAGGAAACCCACCATATTCTCTAGAAGAATCTAAAGTAACTGAATTGGTTCCAATGGCATCGTCTGCTTTTTCTACGATATAATGAGAAAATCCGATAGATAGGTGACTAGTGTCCGATGGACTTATTAGTATTACAGCATGTCCGGGTATGCTATTTAAGTCCATAATAGGCTGTGGCGGCGGATTACTGTCGGTATACCAAGAAGTCCATGCACTATTTCCTGCATATCCTATACAACGAACCCTCCAGAAATTATCATCACCATATTTAAGTGTTGGAGTCGTAGTTGCTTTGCCAGACCACCTAGTAGCAGCACCGGACTCTTGTGCTACTGAGTTTCCTTGTACTTCGTATTTTTTGGTATTGTTTACATCGTTCCACTCAACTACCCAACCACCAACTTCTGACATATTGGCCGTAACTCCGGTTGGTGGTGTAACGGTAGGATCATATTCCTGTGTCCAGTAAATTGCTGTTTCGGTAGCATCCAGATATACGGCCTTTATACCAAAGTAATAATCTGTCGTGTAAGGTATAATATAAGATGTAGCGGTATTTGATATAGCGCCGTCTACTATAGTTGCTCCAGAAAGTGAGGGAGTGCTATTTCTATATATCACATAGTAATCAACTTGACTGGTATTATAATGATACCAAGAAACTACGTGACCGTCATCTCTGAACTGATGTGATGTCCACCCAAGTATAATGTCAGATGTACCAGACTCCCACCCGGTTGCCGTCCCAGCATTGTTAGCCCAATCATATGGAGTTAATTCATACCATTTTGTGGTTCCTGGACTCTGTGGTATTACATAAGGAAATTGCGCAAATTCTGCGCTTTCATCTATCACAGTAACATTAACTGAACCAAATTCATCGTCTGCTCTACGAATCCTGTAGTGAGCAAATCCCTCCGACAAATGAGACGTATCATTATTGTCTATTGATATAGTGACTTTTTCAAAATCACTAATGACGGTATGCTGAGGCTGTGGAGGGTTTTGCGCGTCAGTAACCCACGGCGTCCATGCAGAAGTAGTGCCATCACCTGCAACTGCTCTTATTCTAAAATGAGTAATACCGAGTTCTTTTATAACAGGTGTGTATAAGGCGTTACCCACCCAAACTTCTTTATTATTTAGTCCAGAAGCATTTTCTGCACCCTCTACCTCATAATCTACGGCATTAGTGACTTTTTCCCAGTTTAAGTAGTATCCACCAAACTCCACCGCTGTAACAAAATATATGCTTAAAGCAGGAACACTTCCTAACACTTCTCCAGTTCCTACCAGAGTGCTGGTTAGATCATCCGTTGACACAGACCCAACCCAAAAAAATGTATCTCCAGTAAAATCCAAAATCACACTGCTGGATGACGTTCTGGCACGTTCAGTTTTACTACTGCCGTAAAAATTATCATCAGAATACACTACATATTCTTTTATACCCGTAGCATTCGGCGGCGTCCACGATATTTGATACCCAGTAGGTACTACAATAGCAGATACATTTGTGGGAGGGGGCGGTAGTTCTCCAGTACTGGAACTTAACAAAATCCAGTTAGTGCCATTATACATCTTAATAGTGTTGTCATATTCATTGACAACAACATCACCGGGTTTCCCGTCCGTAGGATTATCTATAGAATTTATAAAAGACACGGATGAGAACCAATTTTTCTCTAGTTGTCGTATTCTTGCTGATACGTTACCAAATTCGTTTACTATCGAATTAAGTGCTTCGTTAATATCACTCATGTGTGTATTGTTCCATAGTTAATTGTATAGTTTCAGACTCTGGATTAACTTCAATATTTGTCTGAACTATTTCCAGATGGTTAGTTGTATTAAAGACTTCTGAGGATATAACATCTCCATGAAAATAATCCCTACCATACAAAAACTTAGGTGTTTGTATCGGAGAAAACGATATTTTATCTTCGTGTCTCAATTCCATTCTTCTTTTGTTGGCAAAGCTTTCCAAATCTGGTTCGGTATTAGAAGCATTTGCCAAGACTTCTTTGTGACCATATATTGAGCTAAAATCATCATTTGTAGATACAGCATAATCAACATAGGTTCCAACACCTCCTCCGGTAGCTATAACGGCTGTTTTTTCAGAAGACCTGTCTGTATTCATATTTAGATTAGATACGTTGTCAAAAGTCTCAGTGAATACAACAGGATCATATCCAGCGCTATTTTTACCAGTAGTTTGGTTTAGTCCAAAGTTACTTCTATCATTACCTAGTATTTTATCTTTAACAATAAAAACTATTTTATTCTCTTGATTACTTTCTTGTATGTCTATTACTAAATCATTAGAATCCGCAATACCAGCTATCACAGACAAAAGATTATCAAAGGATGCGTCTATCTCTATAACTTCTCCTCTAGATTCATTGTCCTCTATCAAAATAGAGCTTATATTACCATCTAGTAGTCTCAAGGGATTTGATGCTGATGCTCCTACATTTTCTTCAACAAACTGCTTTATTATCGTTTCAGCATTATCTACTTTATAAGAGTACTGTGTATCTGGTAAGTAAGCGATAATTCTTCTAGCCAATATATCTAAAAGGCTTAGGGCGCTGGCCGTCATTGTAGTAATGCCCATATCGGCTTTTTCTATAGGATTATACCCAACAAATATACCATCCCATTCTTTATACCAATCTACTCCGTATTGCGGTATAGCTCTATATACTTTGACTCTACCATCTATTTGGAAAGAGTTTATATCGGCTCCACTAGTCAATCTTACCGAACAAGTACCCGGTTTATTTTTAGCATGAAAAACTCTTAGAGATTCAAATTGGTGTATGGTATCTAACAACACATTATTAGTGTCAAAAGTATATATCATATATTTTGCTGGTATAAACATTATAACCTAGTTAAAGAAAAGCTATTATAAGCTGGTTCAGTAGACGTGGCTGCCGCTACTCTAGTAAAATCACCAGAGGCGTTTTGCTTAACATATGCTTGTAAATAATCAGATGCCGCCAAATATACTGGAACCGATAATTGCCCGGATATAGTTACACTGGAACCACCACCGATAGTTTGTACATCTATTTCGCCGACTACGTCAGTTCCGTTTTTAAGTAGGGTTACGATGATTCTTTTATCAAAGCCAGAATCGTTATACGCTCTAATATTTATAGACGCTAAGTATAGTCCCTCTACCTGAGCCTGTAAATATTCGTTAGTACCATTCCAGGATATAATAGAGCCGCCATCATTTCTATATGTACTATTAAAAGACATTCTAGTACCATATCCTGATGTACCTGGATATGTTATGGATGTGTTATATCTCCATATTTGTGGCCTGACATATTTTTCTTCAACAAATCTTTTTGTAGCTTTTTCTGTAGGAACAGCAAAATCGGAGTCTCCAGCCATAGTTTGGTCAGTAGACAATTGAGCACCGTCTAAAGTATCAGCATCTAGACCGCTACCTGGCCCGTCATTATCCGCTCTCCAAACAGACGAGTTTGCCGTATACAAAAAACTTCTTTCGTCTATTAGGGTTATTATGCCGCCAGTTGTAATAGATACTTGATATATCGGTATTTCCCAAGTTGTGCCGTCTGTTTGAGTTACAGTAGGCGGAGTTCCAGATCCTTCCGTACCAGTTAATGTAGTTAGTCTTACTGTCTGTGCCGAAAAATCTTTACGTAAAATAATTCTATCTATTCTAGTGTTAGAAGATGGAGTAGTAAAGGATAGGAATCTGTTAGAGTCATTCTCATAGAACTTCCCGTCTACCATAGCAGCGCCAGTTGACACGGTAATTGGAGAAGTCACGCCACTGGATGCAAGCTCTCCTAGATAGCCCTCTATAACACCTTGCTGGGTTCTGTCATTTATAAAAACTTTTCTTATGAAATCAGAGAAGTTATCTCCGCTATATGGGCCAGCGTCACCTGTTGATGTACCATCCCAAAAAAGTGAATTTTCTGCCATTTTATATACCTATATAATTTTCTTTGTATTTAATAGTTACGCTTGTATTACCACCAACCCCACCACCTAGAAAGGTTATGTTGTTTACTCCAGAAGGAGCCTCTGGATCTGCTTCTATTCTGAAAGTGGATAAATAACTTCCTATTCTAAGAACTCCCTTTAGATTAGCTACATCAGTACTACTGATTGATTTCGTATTACTTGATAAATCAATTGTAACTGTTTCGTTATTTTTTACCGAATAATCAAGAGCTATAAATTCGCCAATGGTGTTGTTGGTTATTGTAGGAGTATCAACAGGACCAACAATTTCTATGGTTGGATAAGTTAGCCAGGATCCTGGGTAATTTATATTTGTGGTAGGATTAAGTTTAGAATTACCAAATTCAATTGGAAATGTAATAGGAAATTCTAATTCAGAGTTTGCGGCAGGAGTAAATACTACTTGCTGTTCTTCTGGATTAAAAAATAGTGGATTATAGGCAGTAAATTCTAAGATGTCTGCCATTTCCCACCCACACTTGACGTTAGGAATTCTTTGGTCTAATGCTACCGTAGTGGCATATACTTCTATATCTCTTTTACTGCCGTCATCAAATATCTTTCTAAGTACACCAGCCCCACCTCTGTTAAACCTTACAGCGTCCAGTAAAGTTGTTCTTAATGCCCAATAATCTGCTCTAGTAGACGCTATGGCTCTATGTTCTACTCTTATGGTTCTCGGTCTTAATTTGTAACCAAGATAATGAGATCCATGGTAATACGGAGTATCTTGTGTAAAATGATTTACAGGCGGAAGCCCGTTTGCAGATAGAGATGGCATAAATCTATCTACCTGGTTATCGAAATTGTATATTACTCCATCATAAGATATAAATTGATTATATTCCATATCCAGCCAACCTCATTCCAAGAGCAACATCATCCGTTATTGTAGCGGCTCCTTGACTTTGATAATTTGCATATATATTTACTTCGGCGTTTTGATTTGTAGATATTTGAGAACTTCCCATTCTTTCTAGTCCTCTAATAGCGTTATCTCTTATACCAGACAAGCCACCGACATTTAATGATCCTAGCAACTTTCTAAATATTTTACTATCGCTAGGATTTAGTACAACTTCACTTTCGTGCAATTTATATATACCAGTCTTTGGTACATACATAGTACCAGAAGCAAAAGAACCTAAAGGCACTTGTCCGCTGCTTCCTAATGCTCCAGATGCAGCTCTCGCAGCTTGTGCAGCGGCATCTGCCATTTTGATGTAAGCCTCAGTAACCTTTTTGACTACTTCTATTAAATCAGTTAAGACCTCTATATTTGTCTCTGTTGCTTTAACCGCCTTTGTTAAAGCTGCTGATGTTTCGTCGCCTAAAGCAACTACAGTGTTTATTAGTTGTAGTATGAAATCATTCATAGTAGTTGCCGCAGTTAAATACAATTCAGTAAATGAAATCGTGTCTTGACTTATCGCTGATATGTAGTTAGTATATTCCGTAGTTATGTAAGTTAAAAATGCGCTCCAAGCCAATTGCATATTAAGGATTGATTGATTTACGAGTGTTACAAATCCAGAAAATCCCGTTTGCATTTGAGTAATGGAACCTAAGAAATTAGACCCTTCGCCTTCTCCAGAAGCTTGTTCTTCTTCATTACTTCCACCGAACAATCCAGATATAGCATTAGTTATGCTACTGATTAAACCAGAGTCTCCTAAACCGCCTACCAATCCAGATAGCAGGTCTTTACCTAGTTGCAAGAACGATGATATTAGAGTAGGTGTCATAGTAACTATAGCATCTACTATACCTGGCCCCAATGAAGCAATGTACGCTATTATATCATCTACCAAAACTGGCACAATAGAGTTACCAACTAGCTCATCGTACACCGTATAGAAGGGGCCTAGTATCTCATCAACCCATGCTCTTAATCTTTTAACAGATTCAGTTATCATATAACCAAATATAATAGGTATTTGTTGCATCGTTGTGGTAACTTGTTCCAGAGTATCTGTAGCAAACGTATTAAATGTATTTGCCCATTCTCTGGTTCCGGCAGCAAACTGCATTCCAGCAGTTCCGAAGAAACTGGCAATGTTCGTTATGAACGATCCTATAAATTGATTTACAAACACTAATATGCCAGCACCTAAATTAGCAATTGTAGCGCCAAATCCTAATATTACATTCTGGAATCCCTCTGCAACTCTGCCTGCTCCAGACTCTAGCAAGTCAAACGCTTGGGTTAGATCTCCAGTAAAGATACCTTTTATAAATAATACCACACCAGACAATATATCTACAAAACCAGATATTACTTGCACGACGCCTTGTACGGTAGTAACAAGACCATCAAACGCACCTACTATGAATGGCAGCGCAGCGCCCAGACCTTCTAATGCAGATAACACGACATTTAGAGCTATTGCTAAAGCGGCTCCTACGATAATAGCTATTTCCTTAAGAATAGGTAAGGCTAAGTTAAATATTTCTGTTAATGTTTGCCAGACTCTATTTAGAATATCTGAATTTTCAAATATTGATTGTATGGAATTAGACCAAGTTGTTGCTATTGATGATATAATACCAATTACAGCGCCAAGAGGCCCCTCTGGATTGAATGCGCTATTACCAGAAATTAGTTGAGTTCCGGAGTCTATAAGACTTACTACTATTCCTTGTAGGTTTGCTCCTACTTCTCTTGCACCACCTAATTTATCTATAAAGTTATTGATACCTTCAATAACACCGGCAAAAAACCCGGTTATAGACGCTATACCGCCGCTAGGCAGGAATAAATTTACTAGATCAGTAAATTCGTTGAATAACGTACCAACTAGTGTTATTACACTTTCAAGTATTTCTTCTATGCCAGCAAAGGCTTCTGACGGTTCATTAGAACCACCAGATAAAAACCCAGTAAAAATACCGGCTACATTAGCGGCAAACTCTTTAATGGGGTCTATTAGCGGACCAATTATATCGCTTAACGTTTCGGTTATTGCCGTTATGTTAGAGAATATTAGATATAAAGAACCGCCCACCACAGCAGCAGTTCCTAGTATAGACGCTAATGCTCCAACGCCTCCGACTAAACCAGCGATAGCTCCGCCTAAAGTGGTTATTATACCAACAACCGGGATGGCTATCAAACCGCCTAATAGAGACACTAATATGGCTTCTCCAAATGATAGATTCTTAAGAAAATCTTCTACGTCTTTTAGAGAGTCAGATATAAGTTTGCTTATAGAATCTACGACATCTTGTCTTTTTTGTTCAAGCCTTTCAGAGAAACCTAATACAAAATTATCGGCAACTGGAATTGCAAATTCAAACACACCATCAGCAATTTCATCTTTATCTGGCAAGAAGTCAGCAACTTCCAGACCCAGATCGTCTAAGCCTAGTTTGTCTTTTATTCCATCCCCAGCACCAGTCTTTTTGAACTTTTCTAGCTGACCATCAATCTCTCTTAGCTCGTTTTCGTATTCAGCTAAACGAGTAGCAGACGCTTGTTTGTCTAAGTTTTCCCTGCTTTTATAGTATTTATTTTCTATGTTCTGTAACTGCTGAACTCTCCACCTATCCAGCTCAAGTCTTTCTTCATCCGTTTCTACTAATGCAAGTTTACTTTGATAAAGTATGTCTAGCTCATCTTTTTCTCTATTATAAGTATCTAAGGCACTTTCTCTATAGGCTTTCTGTGCTTTAGTGGCCCCAGCCAAAGCAGGCGCTATTGATTTAACTCCATCTTCACTGGCTTTTGCTACCCGTTCTTCTAAAGAAGCTAGTTGTTCTAACGCGGAATATCTTTGTTCATTCTCGGATATTAAAGCCTGCTGATCTTCTATCTGATTCTCTAGGCTTCTGATAGCTTTGAGATCGCCGCTCTCTTTAGCTTTTTCTAGCTGTTGTTCTAATTTTATTAACTCTGCTTGTTGTCTAACGGTTTGCTTAATGCTATTAAGCTCATCTTCAGGAACAACACCAGATAATAGAGAATCTATTTCAGAATCACTGACTTCTATACCAGAAGTTAAGTCCTCTATTAAACCAGCCAACTGGTTTTTAATTTTATTGAATTCGCCAGTTCTACCGCTTCCTTGCAAAGAATTGGCTACTGGATCTAGTATAGATGCTAACAAGTCTACTTTGGATTTCTGGAAACCACCCTCAAGTGTTTGCATCAATCCAACGCCCCACTTGTCTATTGTAGACAATGGCCCTTTCTTGGGAGGCGATCCTGGTTCTAAGAAGTCGCTTATAACCGACGCTATAACATTCATTGCGTCAGCTATGAGAGTATTAGCTACGTTTATCAGGCCATTATATATTTCTATACCCCAATTCCATGCCCACTCTGCGCCAAATGGAATGAACTCATTCAGAATATCACTCATTTTTGTTATGCCGCCAGACACAACATCAATTATGACATTGAACGCCTCTTCCATATCACCAGATGATATGGCGCTGGTCAAATCTTTTAATCTAGGTGTAATTCTTAGAGTCAGATTGTTAAATACTTCTGTAAGTCGCGGGCCTATATCATCAGTTAATCTTAAAAATAGAGCTAGTAATGGTTCTATAGTGGGTAGTAGTTTTTGACCTAAGCTTATAGACGCATCTAATGCTCTACCTTGAATTTCTCTTAGCTGGTTGGCAAAACTTTCAGATGTTCTAACAACATCATCTTTAGCATCTCTTGTACCCTCGTACAAAAGCTTTAAGGCAACCAACGATTTAACCTGTTGGTCTACTGCTCTAGTGCCGCCCTCGATACCCATCTCCAGCAATTCTGCTTGAAGTTGAGCATCGTTGACAATTACGCCAAATCTTCTGGCGTTTTCAAAGTTACCTACCAGGAATGAAGATATTCTGTCAGCAGTTTCACTTTCAGATATGTTATAAAAACTAGACAAGTCTTGAGTAAGTTCAGTAAGACTTAAGCTTAATTCTGATGCAGCTTCTCTACCGAACCCTAAAGGAACAAATGTATCTTGGAATTGAGCCGCAAACCGATACATTTCGTTACGACTTCTACCCAAGCGTTCTGCCAGCTCATCAAGGCTTCCTATCATCTGTTGCACTAAGTAATCAGATTCACCAACAGCTGGATCTAACTCGCTGTCAAACACGACGGAAAATTTGCTGAATTCTTCGTTAGCATTTGACGCAGCTTGTATAGCGCCGGTTATTTTAGTAGATAACGCATCAAATGTAGAACCGATGCCTATTGCTATTCCAGCTCCTAAAACACCGCCAGTTAAGGTAAATAGAATGTCTCTAAAACCCTCTGATACTTGTGATGTTTTTTGTATAGAAGCTCTTGCAGCGTCTACATCCTTAGACCCAGTTCTAAATATAGCAAAGAAACGCTTCCATATTGGAACAGATTTAGATTCCGTTTTTTCTGCTAACAGAATCTTCTTTTCTTCTTGTTTTAATATCGCATTGTTTTGTGCTTCTAACAACGCTATGGCCTGGTTACTAGAACTTACAGAACTAACCAGTTTATCAAAGGCTTCTTTACCCTCGTCACCTAACTGATCAGTCTCAAGTCTAGCTATTTCAATCGTTTTTTGTAGGGCCTGATATTCTACCTTAACCCTATCAATTTCAGCTTGAGTGACTTTACCGTTTGTTTCTGCAATTCTTTGTAGACGTTGGTATTCGTTTGTTACATTTTTTATTTGGTTTGTAAGCTCATTGAAATTAGCTTTGGCAAACGTACCTAAGCTTTCACTTTTCGCCAGTTCCTTAAATCTATCGTTAGCAACATTAACTGCGATAGATACATCAGACATTTGAGACGCGGTACTTCTCAAAGCCTTAGTTAATTTAGGTACTCTGTTTGCAGACAGAGATTGTATAGTACCAGATAAAGCGTCAAATAATCTGGCAGACGTAGAAGAAGCTTCTCCTATACCAAATAAAACTTGTCTGGTGGCAGTGAGTTTATCTCCGCCCCTTCTTACTAACTCAAAACTATTTGACAAATCAGTTAAGACGTTTCGAGACGATCTGTCAAAATTTACAAACGAATTAGTTATGTTATCAAAAGATTGGGACGCTCTATCGGCTTGTGTGGCAAAGTTTAGTTCTTTCTGTAGTCTAGCAGAAGTTGCCGTTATTTCTTTGAGTTCTTCTGAAAAAGCGCGGCGGTATTTAGACTCAAGGTCTTTCATTGCCGCCGCTTTTTCGAGCCTACGTGTTTCCTCAGTAGTGTTTTTTATTACTGCTGTAACGTCTTCGTTGGCTTTAGAAAACAGCTTTATGTTACTGTTTGCTGTTTTTAGAGTAGCAGAAATTCCGCCAAAAGATTTTCCGGCGGCTTTTTCTATATCAAAGAAACCTTCTATAACATCTCTAAAATCTATATTCTGACCGGCGTTTAGCTCTTTATAGAATTTAGTGAGCAGTTTTTCAAAGGTATTTAATTTGCGAGTCGCCTCTTGACTATTTACGTCAATAACAACCTTAGCATCAATTATTTTAATTTCTTCTGTCATATTTCGTTGCCGTTGTAGTCAACTTTTATTATAATAGTATTCTCAAACGGAGGAAAGACAGGATCTAAATTATCATTAAGGAAGTTTCCTTCTGGATCCATGTAAACCCAGCTTCTTCCAGTTATTTTAGCCCACTCTTTTGCTCTACCCGCCTTGTTTATATTTTTGTGTAGAGTATCTACATTTACTTTAGATACTTCTCTAGCCATTGTCTTCAAGGTATTTTCGACACCCTTAACAGTACTTCCAGTAGACTGAGTTCCTGCTTTATCGGGACTTGACCATACCCATTTTTTCTTTTCGCCACCAGCTAACAAGTAGTTTTCGTATCTATTTAGCTCATCTAAATCTAGTGATTGAGCCAACATACAATAGTACTCATCTACGTAAATATGATATTTTATATCTAAAAAAGATACGTTAAAGTATTTACATATTAGACTATCGTATTTATAATCAACTAAGTGGTCTTTCTCTTGCGTTTTTTGGGTTGAGCTTCCTGAGCTTCTTCCGCTGATTTTCCCAGCGCTTGTTGCGTAGCATTGCCTCCATAAGCTTGTTCAAGTTTCCATTGAGACGCTACATAAAAAGCCGCTAGAATTTCCACGGGAGTTCCTTCTTCTTGTAAATATTTTCTGTCTTCTTCTGATTCCATATCTAAGACAAAAGGAAGTATAACGCTTTCAAAATCAGGCTCGTTCCAAAGAATTTCTATAACCTGTAACATTTTTTCGGCAATCATATCTTCACTTTGATCATCGCCGCTGCCGTTTAGATCATCGACTTCTTTTCTAATCTGTTGAACCTTTTTACTAAAGGCCAATACCTCGGCCATTTTTTGTCTGGCGTTTGACCCTTTTGGTCTGCTGAGAGTTATTTGTTTCTCTTCTGGATAGCCCCTACTCAACGTAATAGTTGGTGCAGTCATATTTTCTCCTAATTAAATAAATAATTGTTTTATAGATTTAATTATACCATAAAAATAAATTTTTATCAAGTTATTAAGAAAAGGAAATGATGTCTTTATCTGAATCTAAGAATGTAGGACAAAAAATAATAAACTTTATAAAAAAAATAACGCCGAACGGCGCTAGTGTGTCTATAAATGGAGATACTTTACTCTTTATAGAATTAGTGTGTGATGGTTGTGACAAGGATATGGGATACAGATGTTGTTTATCTCCAGGTCATTCGGACTATTGCTTTTCTAATCAAAAGAAGGTAAATTTTTTAAGAACGAACTAATCACACTTGTTTTCAAAATAAACAGAGTATGCGTCTACGCCATCTCCTGGGGATAGGTTTTTGGCGGCATCTCTGAATATGTACTGACCTTCTCGCCACTCATAATCATCAGGAACATCTGTGTTAGCTCTTATATCCACTGAGGGTGTAATATTAAGTATAACCGGTTCTTGCCTTATTATATGATTTAGGCCGGATTTTACAGTGGCTATGGGAATATATTTATCATTTATTTTATAAAATAAATTTTTATAAAACTTAACTATAGTTGGGTTATCTTGACTAACAAAGCCACCATATCTTACTTCTAAGTCGTATACCAGCCTATCTCCTTCCTCTATACATATAGTATATGGATTTGCTAATATAGCCTTTTGTGGATAGCTTATGGATGGTGTGAGGTAGTTCAATACTACCTCGGAATACAAAACAAAGAACAATCCTAATATTTGAAACAATAGCACCGACGTTAAGCTCACAGCGAAAAAAGACACGCTTTTTCTTTTTAATAGATTATCCAAAAATTTGCGAAATAACTGTGCCAATTGTCCCTACTCCGGTTAAAGCTGTTATCGTTAGACCAATTTTAATTCCTTTTAACGTTGCCACTAACGATTCTTTTTGGTCATATAAATCTTTAATTTGTTTTGTATTATTGTCCAGATCGCTATTTAACGATCTAATTTTTTCATTAATGCCTTGTAAGTCAAACTCTGGACGACCATATATTATAATTTTAATATCTTCCAGTATAGAAGATATTTTGGCTAACTCAACTTTTATTTGAGTTACGCTAATATCAAAGCTAGTTTTTATTGAATCATCCGTTTTTGCTAATTCATCTAAATGAGACTCTATAAACCCTAACCTACTCTCTATACCTTCTATTTTAGACTCGATGATGGTTTTTTCTTCTGGCATTCGATTTTAGGCCGATCATAAAAAGTATGGTATACATACCAGTATACCATACTTTGAATATTCTGTCAATGTATATATTAGAATATATACAAGTTACCTAATCTATTGCCCAAAGCATTGGCGTTCACTGCCTTTGCTTGAAGCTCTAGCGCAAATTCGTTTTGTCCCGTGGCGATTATATCACCCCAATCCAAACCAGACGAAGCAACAACATCGTACAAGGTAAGGACTATAGCAGTAATACCAGAAGCAACTGCATCAGGTGACGTGGGTCTTTCGCAACCAATATTGGTCACTGCGACCTCAACAGGTCTACTGTTAGCGTTACATGCACCACCAAACGGCAACAGATATTCTGTACCAAGCTGGTACAGCGTACCCGTACCAATAGCAACTTCCATGAGCTGCGGCATGAACTGATACACACCGACACTAAGAGAAGTTTCTTCACCAGTCAAAACGTACACGCTAGGCTGTTGCACGTTCGCGCTTTCCAGCGGCTCAAAAGTAGGAGTGTGAGTGAATCCCAGGCTAGAAACTTGCCCAAGATCAATAGATTTACCGGCCTGCAAGCCAATCGAAGCACCATAAGTGGCATATGTCCACGAAGACACTTCCAAAGAGCCATACAGTTGCTCAGTACCCACACGGACACGGCTTTCTGCCTGAACCATGTAGCCCAAAGCATCAGTCGGGCCACCAGTAGTAAAATAAGAACCTACAGCCATTTAATTTCCTCCGTTCGGAATTAGCATCATCTGACGACTTGATGGAGTAGTTAAAAACACTAACAAGTCAACCATTGACTTAGATCTTCTACAATACCTTTTCAGTCCCAGATAAAGCTTTTTATCATCTCTTTCAAATTCGTCCAATATCCAAGATCCAGATGGTTTTACTTCCCACATTTTTCCAGATACTGGCCCTTTAATGTGTATAGTTCCCGCTATAGATTCTGTCGCAACAAAAATGTAATCCATTAATTGTATAAACTTGAATCGTCAACGCATTTTTGGACAAGCGAGAATGATAGTCTTGAGTACAATATTGCGTGATATTGTGATACATCATCCCACCTATCAGTAGCGTTTCTTTTTCTTATTGTTTTAGTTTCTTCTAATTGAAACGTTAATTTTGTATCTTCTTCTGTTATTGTGTTGTTTTCTTTTAGTATATTAACGATTCGGTCTGTGAATATTTGAAACTGCGAGTCACTAGCCTCAAATATTTCTTCTCCAACTCCAGGGTTGGCGGTAACATAATCAGATATTTCTATAATTATGTCATAAGTAGCAGATTGTTGAGTTGTAGCGGTAGTTCTGCCAAACCCCTGTTTATTATTTTCTCTACTATCTACTATACTTATTGATATATAATAATAACCTGTTGGCGGAGTTAAATCACTTGTAGTAATTTGATGAATTGTCTTAAGAGCGCCTTGAAACTCCAGACCCTCCACTAACTTGTCACAATTATTTTGTATAATTTGTTTTATTGCTTTTCTAGCGGCATTTTCGTTCAATTAAAATCTACTCTCGCATTCCTAAAATGGCGTCTTATAGTATCTTCTAATTCGTCGCTATAGGACAATAATACTTCTTTCCCTGCCTCTGGTATATAATCCAGTGGTTTATTTGGACGCTTAAATGTGACTGGTCCAGTATTCGCGTTATTAGTATTTACTGCAACCCATCGAAATACCGGATTTCCATTACTAGACCACAACATTAGTTTTCTTCCGCCTTCCAGATCGCCTTTTGGTATAGTCCACGAAGATTTTCTGTACTCCCCGTTTATAGCCAGTCCAGCGTGTGGGGCGGAATTTAATATTGTTGCAGACACTCTCATAGCAAATTGGTTAGTTCCTATAAAATCTATTTTTGGCTCTACCCAACCATCTTTGAGAGTAATTCCATGCTGTCGTTCTGATGGCATAATGCTTCTAGATTTAAGGTAAGATTGTTCTCCGTATTTTTCCCACCCAATTTGTCTATATTCATATGTTTGCGAGTCGTCTCTTCTTACAGGGGTAATAGATTTCATTTTTCTAAGAGCGTCTTTAGTCGCTTTAGATAAAACCTTATCTATACTAATCTTAAGATCTTCTCTTTCAGCGTCAGTTACCTTGCCGATAAAGGATCTAAGAACATTCATTCGTTCTCTAACTATATTACTTGACATACGAATAATTAAGCTGGCTATTATTTACTAAACCGTGAAAATCATGCCACGTAAATTCTTCGCCATATTCTTGTTCCATATAATTTGATATAGAATACTTTAAATCTGTATATGCTTCCAGCATATAAAACCTCTCTGGATTAGTTTTACCTTCCATGTAATCCATAGTAGGTCCAATTGGTTGCATAATAGATACTTCTGCTGGAGTTCCGCTATAAGCCATGCATCTAAATCTAACATTCGATGTATTAGACAACCTATTCCATATTTTGGTCATTTCCTGATTAAACATGTCCTGGAATATATTGCCAGTCGAAAGTTTATTACCAGCACCAATTGCTGGTGCTGGTTTCAAACTATATCCAGCCGCCCAAGCAGCGGCTCCCAAAGAAGTTATAGTTTGCAGATATAGAGTTTGGTGATCAGGCCAAGTTTCCCCTGTCAATTCAACAAAAGGATATATATACCCAGCCTGTTGAAATTGCATATTTACTTGATTACCAACTAAATTTATATAATAATCTACAGACGTTTTTTTGGGAAAAGTTACATCATCAAAGTCTGTTTTTGTATTTAATAGGTTAGGTACAAGTAAAGCTACTTGTTCGCTAGTGCAATAAGGTAAAGTAGGGATAGCCATAATGTGTTTTATACTGGGCCGACACAAGACGACCCAGTATTATAAATTAAGCGTAAGTATTCAGGTTAAAGATTTCAGCGGGATATTGGACAATCGGGAACGCAACGGTGTTGACGCCCATTTCTCTCTGAATCGGGGGCTTTTCGCTTTCCCACAACCAGGGAGCCTTGCCATTCACCCAGCCAACTTGACTTTCGTGCGGAGCTTGGGCCATAAAGCCGACTTCAAAGTCTCTAGGAAGTATAATTACTTTACCTTCCGGCAAGAACTTAACTCTCTTCACGGTCTCGACGCCAGTCGATTTGTTCAGACTTCTATAAGTCCACTGAGCGTCATAAGTCACAATTTCATAACCAAGTTTGGTTTGAATGAAATCTTTCACAGCCGACACGTTGGCATACGTCGGAGCAGCAACAGCGTTCGTTGCAGCAGCCCCGCCAGTACCACCAACCGGAGTGTATCCAGTCAGCCATCTCAGAACATTCGGCAGAAACGCGATTCTACTCAACGTAGAACGAGACATTATAATCTTCGCGCCGTAAGGGTCAATACCCGTTTCTTCTACCATATATTCCGCAATAACTTCCAAGTCCAAAACAGGATCCGCGCTGGCGTTGGTCCATGCCACGCCACCACCAGTTCTGCTCTTGTAACCAGACAGGCTAGATGCGTCCTGTTGGAATTCAGACTTCAGACCAAACGAAACGTTCAGTTCCAATTCCGAGTTCCAGTGAGGCATCAAGTCGGTATCAGCCAGACTATTACCATCAGCATCTTTCGGGGGCCAAACCAGGTTATTGGTAATAGCTCCGATAGCCATGTATTCCAGTTGCGCGTCAACAGCGTCATCACACCAAGCCAGACTTTCTCTAATGTGATTAGCAACTCTCTCTTGCAGAGATCTAACCATAAAGCTATCACCAGCGTTTTTGATGACGGCGGGCATACCAGCGTCTCTAACGGCAGCAACAATATCGGCATCCAGATAACGCGATGCTTTCACGTCAATCAGGTCTGCGTAATGTTGACTAAACATCACGTCGCTACCGGGAACTGCCTGCCCCTTAATCGAGTAGAAACCAGCCAGGTTGTTTTCACTTACCATCGAATCCCAGGTAAGTCGTCTTTCAGGAACATCTCGTCTCGGAAAAAGGGTTTCCCCGATATAAGACATTCTAATCGCACTGCGATTTGGTCTTTCCTGAATCGCACCCATTAAAAAGGTGGGAGTCAGCATATCATTCGGATAAACGTTAGGCATTTAATTTCCTCCTAAAGCCATTCTACGTCAGGCAAAGCAGATTTAACCGCAGCAGTTACGGAGTCTAAGTCCTGTCCGAACACGTAGCAGTGTCTTTCAATAACCTTGCCGTGGAATACGGGAGCAATTCTCTGATCGCCCAGAGTCAGATCTCTGTACTCATCCATCACACCTAGAACGCTACCACTACCATCACTACCAGGCCCATAAGCAGCAGAAACGCTGTAGGGAACCCATTTGTAGGTAGACGTATTTTTGGCAACTATAAGCCCAGGATACACTTCCACAACACCATTCGATGCAGCAGCAAAATGCGAGCTATCTAAGTGATTTGAATTTCTTCGGGAAACAAAGTTGTCGCCCACGCCGAGAATAGCCAAAAAGCTTCTTTTTTGACCAGTATTTACAATGTTAGCCATTTAGCTTCTCCTATTTACCTTCAGCCCAGAAAGATGGAAAATCGTAATCTTTACCTTCATCGCCTTTTTCATCGCCTTCGGTTTTGGTTTCCAGGTTTACTTGACCAGGAACAACTTTTAGCATATGCTGTATAACGTTTCTGAAATACTTGGCAGTATCGTAGGTGTCATTAGATTCCAGCTCGATAGTTTCTTGTTCGTTTACTTTCAAAGCCTTGCCTTTCATTGCGGCTTCCGCAACTTCCAGAAGAATCGGTGAATGGCCTTTGCCGTTACCATCTCTGTAAGCCTTGGCTTTTTGTATAATCAACTCAATTTCCTGATCAAGTTTTTCCGACTGAAGTTTTCTAATTTTTTCGTCTTTTTGTTCAATTTCCAATTTAACTTCTTCAGGAAGTTCGAGAACATCTTCTTCTTTCAATTCTGCTTCCAGTTCAGTTATTTTGGTTTCTAGCTCTTTAATTTTATTAGCTTTAGACGCAACGTCATCTTTCAGACCATTGTATTCGTCCAGAGCAATAGTAACATCACTCATTAATGGTTCCTCCTTGAGTAATTCATCATAATTGATAAGTTCTTCGAGGGAAATTTCAACAAGATTGTCAAATCCAACAGATTCCAGTTTAACGTCTTTATGATTTGGTTTGAATTCTACAGAGGCATATAGATATTCTTTGCTTTCTATAACATCTAACGCTTTTTGTGACGTCGGTTCTCCGTAACCAACCAATATGTTACCATATTGGTCATCATGTTCTTTGGTTATTGAACCGCCCAAATCTTCATCAAACCACGCAAGCGCCCCGCTATCTTGATGACGTAACTTAAAGTTTACGCCATAATGAGACTTCTTGTTTTTGTGGTTTTGTATCATCTTGTCGAATATTTGTTCGTTGAATATCAAATTCCCTTTAGGATGTCTAAAAACACCCTCACGCAAAAAAGGAACTCTTAGATGTTTCTTTCCGTCTTTTTCTATAACTTTTACAGGCGGTAGAGGCAAGTGAGGGATATTGGTGGCAGCCACACCCACTACAACTGGCCCATTTTCTAACGCAATTGTTTCTAGATTCAAGACTTGTTTATTTATTTCATCATTCAATGATTTAGCGGCATTACTTGCACTTTCCTCATCACTAAATGATTTGATTATATTAGAATTACTGTCATAAATGACAAAGCCATCATCTGACTTTTTTACATTAATTAACATATGTACTCCTAAAACAGAAACTATACTTTTAGTATTATACCATATATTCTTTAATATGTCAAGAGTAATTAAAAATAAGGATTGATATTATGAATAAATTAGATATAATAGTTAGTAAATATAAAAAATACAAAGCAGTATATGATGATATATATTTATCTTTAGATAAAGATATTAGACATGATTTAAGAAATGATATGTCAGCTATAGAATTATTAATACAATTTGTAAGTATGAATGAAGATAATTATAATAAAGAAATAAGATCACTAGAATCTAGATTAGATTCTTTTATATTTAAACTAAAAAAAACAAAGCTAAAATAGATATAAATACTTTAATATTTAAATTAAGTATTTATAAAGATGAAGTTAGTTATAAATTGAAAGAAATTAATTCTTTACATGAAAATTATAAATTCTTAAATCATGTCTTACATGAAATAAAATTAAGAATAACTCTTTTAAGGCTATCACTTAAAAAGTTAAATAATGATATTGATGAAAAAGATTTTTATAAAGTAATAATGAGAAATTTAGTCAAGGCTAATTTGACTTATAAATTACTGGAGTATAGATATGATAAATTTTAATTATGGTGATATGTGGGATGTGTTTGATGAATCAGATTTATTTTGCGTGACCACAAACGGAACCGTGCATAGAAATGATAAGCTAGTTATGGGGGCTGGAATAGCCGCTACCGCGAAAAAGAAATTCCCAAATATAGACGGTGTTGCTGGTAGTTATTGCGTTAATAATTTAGACCCAGTAGAAGGTTATAAGAGGATTTATAAATATAACTTTCATCCTGTCTTCCTAAAAGAAGGTCATAATATAACCAAACCTATTATTGGTTTATTACAAACAAAAATATATTGGAAGTGGCCGTCTAACAGATTTCTTATTGCGGAATCTATAGATAAAATGATAGATTTTGTTTATAATAGTGACTATAACATTCAAACCATTCATTTACCATTTCCAGGAATAGGGTTAGGTAAATTAAAAAGAGAGGATGTGGTGCCAATCCTACAACAGAAACTATCGAAATTAAGCAAAGAATTTACTGTTTGGGAATATGAAAATGAAAGATGATATATCGCTAAAAAACTTAGTGCAGGTATTAAATGTATTAAATTATTCTAATACAATGTTTTTATTATATGCTGATGGTAGCGGAGAAATATGTTGTAGATATGGAGAAATACTTGAATGGGATAATTTAGAAGAATTAATTGAAAAACTGGAAAATTTTAAGGTATGATGTCTTGACTTTTATCAAAAAATATGGTATCATGTGACTCCACACTTTTGAAAATCCCTTACTAAAATTTACGGAGTTACTTTTTACTATGAACCCCTTCGAGGAATCTAAAAAATATTTTGATACGCCCCTTCAAGAATTTGTTTTCTACGACAAATATTCTAGGTATAGATATGATCTTGGTAGACGAGAATCGTGGACAGAAACGGTTGAAAGAGCAGTATCTTTTCTAAAAGAATTATCCCAAAATAAATTAGAAGAACAAAACTACGACAAGATTAAAAACGCTATTTTGAATATGCAAGTTATGCCGTCTATGAGACTTATGGCAATGGCGGGAGATGCTGCCAGAAGAAATAATCTAGCAATATATAATTGCAGTTATGTGAATATGGATTCTATAGAATCCATAGTAGAAATAATGACTTTATCTATGGCTGGGGTTGGGGTTGGTTACAGCGTAAGAAATCAACACATCAACCAGCTTCCTAAAGTCCCTGCCGAAATAAATGAAACCGCAAACCCTTATACAATAGAAGATACATCAGAGGGATGGGCCGATGCTCTTAGATATCATTTAAACGAATTGTACTCTGGTGGTATTGTAACATTCGATTACAGCCAAATAAGACCTCATGGTAGCCCATTAAAAGTAAAGGGTGGTAGGGCAAGTGGTCCAGAAGTTTTAAAAGAGTGCCTTGATTTTATTTCGGAAATATTTCTTGATGCACGAGGAAGAAAACTAAAGTCTATTGAGGTACATGATATAGCTTGTTGTATAGGATATTGCAGTATAAGCGGCGGTGTCAGAAGAACGGCTTTGATATCTTTATTTGATTTAGATGATGAGGATATGTTACATGCTAAGAATGGTGATGAAGTAATAAATTATCGCTGGTACGCAAATAACTCTGGTGTATGGGATGATGAACCTACTGAAGATCAATTTAATCAACAAATGGACGCTTTATTTGATGGTGGTAGAGGTGAGCCTGGTATTTTTTCTCTTAAAAACTCCAGAGATTTGTCGCCTCCTAGAAGAAACTCTAGCAAAATAGAGGGACTAAACCCTTGTGGTGAAGTGCTACTTCGTAACATGCAAACATGTAACTTAACGTCTGTTATATGCCGCCCTGACGATACCATAGAAGATTTAACTGAAAAGGTTATAATAGCGTCTGTGATAGGAACCATACAAAGTATGGCAGATAATTTCCCTACCGTGCGACCAGAATGGATAGAAAATCAACAAGAAGAAAGATTGCTTGGCGTTGATTTAAGTGGACAAATGGATTGCCCACTACTTCGTAATGACGTTTGGGGTCATTATCACGAATTTCTTAGAGAAATTGCCGTGGAAACAAATAAAAAGGTAGCTAATAAACTTGGTATTAATGAATCTGCGTCAGTGACTTGCGTAAAGCCTAATGGGAATTCTAGTCAATTAGTTAATTCTTCATCTGGCTTACACCCAAGACATAGTAAATATTACAGACGCAACGTCCGCGTATCTACGTCATCTCCTGTTTATAAAGTTTTGAAAGATTGTGGTGTTCCTATGTCACCAGAAAACGGCGAAACAGAAGAAGATATGAAAACCGCCGTTGTTCATTTTCCTGTTAAATCTCCAGATGGCGCTATCACGGCTGATAACGTTACGGCTATAGATATGTGTAATTTTTGGAAAATAAATAAATTATATTACACGGAGATGAACCCGTCAGTAACAGTTCAATATGATAAGTCAGAAGAAGGTGATTTAAGAGAATGGATATGGCGTCATCGAACGTTAGTAGGTGGTATGGCATTTCTTCCTAAGCTTGATGCAAAATATAATAATATGCCATATGAAACAATTACAGAAGATGAATACAACAAAGCCGTATCAGAGTTTCCAGAAATAGATTGGTCTCTTATAGAAGATTACGAAAAAGAAGATATGACAACTATTGCACAAGAAGTTGCTTGTTTAGCAGGAGTATGTGAAATTTAATGAGTAAATATAAATACAATTTATTACATAATCACGAAATAGACTTAGAAAAAATATCTATTTTTATAAAAACACCGGGAGAAAATCTTCCTCAGGAAATAATTTTATTTCGTGCGGAAGATAACAAAAAGAATCTTGAATTTGATTATGAGTATATACCCACTTTTGAGCGCTTTCAAAGCAAGAGCTTAAGTGAAAATTTATATAACTGTATACATGAAAAAGTAGTTATAAAGATGGAGTGGGATAATAATGAATAAATTAGAAATTAAATACTATTTACACTCTTCAAAAGAAAATAATTCTTATCAATGGAACGAATTGACTGGTCAAGTAGAAACGCCTGATGATTGGCGCTACGCTTTCTATGAAGTGGAATTTTATGTTGAAGTTGACTTAGATACAGGTAAGTACAAAATACTAAAGGTAGACTTCGGAAACGGACAGAAAGTTGATTTAGCAGATATGGAACGGAAATCAGAAATACTGAATGCTCTAGAACATGCTGGAGTGGATAATTGGTCTGGATACGAATATGCAATGGAAATATTGGATGGTAATATATAATATATGAATACAACATGATTGAAAAAAATTATTATCATATGTATGCCGTACAGGGAGAAGTAGTATGGCCTGATACAAATGACTATAATCCTATAAAAGATTTAGAAACTCTTACTAAAGATATTAAAAATTCCATAGACATAGGAAGTAAATACAACTATAATCCTATCGTTTCATATGAAGATTATAAAAAAAGAAGGCGGTATATGTACAAAACTATTCAAGAATATATTAACGATGCATTAGATACTTGGCACGGCGGTAAAGATTTAGAAAATCCCGCCCTTAAGTTTTTTGGTGAAAACGGTGAACTTACTGATTATATAGCTAAATGGCTCTACAAACCCGGCTTTCAATTAGATCAAGAACATATTATTGCGGAATTAGGGGATGCTTGGTATTACTGGCGTATTTTAGTAAATAACTTAGGGTTATCGAAATCTATACAATCTGTTATTAATGATATGAATATTAATGATTTGTACACAGAAAATTTAAGGCTATCGGATTGTTTGGCTGAGATGGGATGTGCAGCAGGAGAAATATTATATTCAATAATTAGACAAAAATCAGAAGATATGAGAGATCATAATCTTGAAAATTTAATTACGTGGTTCATATACTTTATAGAAGCTCTCCATAATCTAGACATTACTCTTGATAGAATTCACGATTATAATGTAATCAAATTAAACAAAAATAAAAATCACGGTTGGAAACCACAACAAGGATAATGATAATGTGGAATTGGGGTAAAGCGATTAGCCCTAGAGTAATTAAAACTCTACTAAAAAAAGAAATAAATCCATGGCTCGATTCTATCGAAGATAAAGAAGTACAAGAATTGGCAAGAAAAAATGCCATAGTTTGTGGTGGTGCTATCGCAGCATATCTTACGGGTAATAAGCCTAATGATATAGATGTTTATTTTATGGATGGTGAAACTGTAAAAAGAGTTGCTGAATATTACATTAATTTGTTTAGTAAAAAAAACTCAAAAATGAAAAATCGAATCTTTCTACAGATTGACGAGGAAAAGTTTGGCGATACAGTCAAACCTAGATATAAACCTATTATAAAATCCGCTGGCATAGCTTCTGACAATCAATCAGATGATGATTACGAGTACTTTGAAGGTACAGACCCAACTGGAGATAAAGCAGAAGATTACGCTGAAAAAATGTTGCAAGAAAATACGGAAGAAAAACATCCATACACACCTACATTCATCACCACTAATGCTATATCTCTAACAAACAATATTCAGATTGTAGTAAGATTTTATGGTAAACCAGATGAAATCTTCGATAACTATGACTTTACTCACTGTATGTCTTATTATATACCGTCTGGCGGAGAGTTAGTAATTCCTGATAAAGTAAGACGCTCTTTGATGGAAAGAAGATTATACTTTAATTCTGATACTAAATACCCATTATCTAGTCTGTTTAGAGTTAATAAATTTACTCAACGTGGATTTGTAATATCTGCGACAGAATATACTAAAATAGCTTTGAGATTAAATGATTTTGATTTAACTAATGTAGAAACTTTAGAAGAACAATTAATTGGTGTAGATGTAGCGTATTTCTTAGAATTTCTTGATAGTATTAGAGAGCAACAAAAACAAGGTAAAGAAATTACAGCAACATATTTAGCTACCGTATTAGATAAGATGTACGGATAGAAAGGAAAAAATAATGAGTACAACGTTGGCAGTTACAGATCAAATTCCTAGCGGTTTTTTCAATGAGTCGCTTACAGACGGTTGGTTGAGTAGTCTCCCCAATCAAATGTGGTGGGAAGTTCTTGAACTAGATGATTTGGATTTTGCTTTGGAAACGGCAGACATCCGTAATTCAACTAAAGATTTGACGTAGGAAGTTATTGTGAGTACCGTATTATCCCTGCTACAAAACATAGGATACAACTTTGAAGGAAACGGTACTTATAGAAGATGTAAACAACACGATAGTTTAGTAGTAAATACTGACAAAGATTATTTCTATTGGAATAGTAAAGGTAAGGGCGGTGACGCTCTTACCTTTTTACTAGAAATAGAAAATCTATCGTACAAAGAAGCAATGTCAGTACTTAGTAACTATGACTACAGAAAACAAAATATATCCTATAGTACTGAAACTAAAATAACATTACCCTCTGAATATCAAATAAACTATCTTCAACAAAGAGCTGGATTTTACCACAAGTCTTTATTAAGAGATGAAAATAAAAGAACATATTGGTACAAACAAGGAATTAACAATTATAGTATACATACGTTTAAACTTGGTTGGGCGTATGAATGTCCTGTAACTCCTTATATTGATTCTTACACAATTCCATACATAAAAGGTAGCGACATTATCAATATAAGGCACAGACTTAATATAAATGGGTCTGACAAATACAGACCAGAGATGTCTGGATTAAGTAATTATTTATATAATGTAAACGGATTATACAGACAGGACGGACTTAACTGGCCTGGTGATGCAATATTATTAGAAGGAGAGAAAAAGGCTATAGTATTTCATCAGCACGGTTTCAGAGCAGTATCTATACCGGGCGCTAACGCTTGGAAAGCAGAATTCATAAAAGAGTTTCACGATGCTGGAATAAATTACATCTATGTAATGTTAGACCCAGGTATGGAAGAACAAGCTAATAGAATATCAGATTTCTTAAACAGAATGGGTAAGAAGTCAAAACCGATTTTCTTACCAGAAAAACCTGATGATATGTTAAACAATGGCACAACAGCCAGAGAAATATTGAGAGAGTTATAATGAATACAGAGACGATTATGCTAACTTTAGCGGGATCAAGATTATATGGTACTAACAGAGAAGATTCTGATTACGATGTAAGAGGAGTTATGCTAGATCCTATAGAATCTCTAATTGGTCTTGATAGGTTTGAGCAGCAAACACACAGATATTTTGTCTATAAAGACATAAAATCTGATGACGCAGTAATATACGGACTTAAAAAATTCTTTGCCTTGTGTTTAAACGCTAATCCCAATATAATCGAACTGTTATTTTGTAACCCCTTGTATAAAAGCGAGTTTTGGGATGATATAGTGGAAAATAGAAATTTATTTTTATCAAATAAAATCATTCACACATTTTCCGGCTACGCTTTTTCTCAATTAAAAAGAATACGAGTGAGAAAAAATTGGGCAGAGCGTCCTCCACAAAAACCAAACCCAAAAGACTTCGGTATGTCAGTAGATAAGAAAGGAGGCGCTGTTTGGGAGAACGTATCTCTCAAGGATAGATATAACAATCTTCTGTTAGATTATAATAATTATATAAAGTGGGTTACAGAAAGAAACCCGGCCAGACGAGAGTTAGAAGAAAAATATGGGTATGATACAAAACACGCCTGTAATCTTTACAGGCTTTTCTATGAAGCAGAAGAACTATTGCTCACGGGAAATCTGAATTTTCCTCTCAAAAAATCAGGTGAGATTTTAGATGTGTTGAACGGTAAATATGATTATGCGAAAGTAGTCAATTTCGCTGAAAACTTTGATAAGTACTTAAGAAAATTAGAGCCGTTTTCTGGGTTGCCGCACAAACCCGATAGGAAAGGCGCTCAAAAATTACTAATTAGAATGTATATGGATTATTTTTATACTTATGAATTTGGGTTATAATTTATGAAAATAGATAACGTACTTCAAGACAATATAGGATACATTGAACTTCAAGATATTATGGGAGATGATTTAGCTATAGTAAATGCTGCCAGAGTATCCTATCTCGGTGAATCAAAAGGAGAAGAAAAAGATAGAAAGCTGCTTCATTATCTATGGAAAAACAGACACACGTCTCCATTTGAAATGGCAACCATCAAGTTGAAAATACATTGTCCTTTATTTGTTGCTAGACAGTGGATGCGCCACAGAACATTTTCGTATAACGAAGTTAGTCGTAGATACACCGCAGAAAATTTACAATTTTATTCTCCAATAAATTGGAGAATTCAATCTAAAGATAATAAACAAATGAGTACTGATGAAAATATTCACGCTCTAGATAAAAAATTATTTCATTATCAAGAATCAATGAATATCGGAGATATTGAAGAATACATTATAAACGACGCTAGATTGACTAGACTTGCAGTGAGCTATTACAATCATTTACTTGATTTAGGAATAGCCAGAGAACAAGCAAGAATGGTTCTCCCGCAAAGTATGTACACCACATTTATAGCAACGGGCAATCTTAGAAATTGGTTACACTTTGTTGAACTTAGAAGTCATCCACACGCTCAAGAAGAAATTAGATTGTATTCTGACGCAATCAGAGATAACATTGTAAAAGAAAGGTTTCCGTGGACTTATGAAGTATTTATGGAGAATAAATAATGTTTAAGAAATTAAAAACATATAATATTTTTGTTGGACTGCTTGTATTAGTTATGGTAGTGGCTATAATTCTTTTAGCGGAGTGTACATCTAATATAGATATAACGCCCACACCAGAAGTTACAGCGACAACCTCGATAGAAGCGCCACAAAAAATCAGTCCTATATCTACACCGACAAGTATTTATAAAAGTACACGTGTTCCTAAGAACACGCCGACTGTAACAAGCACTCCTATCTTACCTACACCTTCTCCTACACCATTGCCTACCGCAGAGGCTCCTGTTGTTATTGTACCTGAACCAATCAGCCCTATTCCAACTACACAAATAGTTACTCATACAATAGAAAGTGGTGAAAATCTGTGGTGGATTTCAGAAGATTACTATGATGGAGACGGTTTTGGTGCATGGGATATATGTGATGCAAATACATATATAAAAAACTGTCATTTGATATACCCTAATGACGTACTTGTAATACCGTCCAGATAATAAAATAGGAGAAACTATGATTTCCGATAATAATGATTACTGCGTCATCGGTAAATTAAAGATGACAGAAGTAGAAGGAGCCAAGACTCTTAAACTAGGTCATTGGGGTGGGCTAACATTTGCCATCAGTAAAGACCTAGATCCAGATAAACTTTATGCCATATTTCTTCCCGACGGCCAATTATCTGAGGAATATTTCGAGGCAAACAAAGAAGATTTAGGGTTTTTTGGTAAAAATAGAAAAGTACGTTCCATTAATTTAATGAGGGGTAGAATTAGTTCCGCTGGCTACGTAGCTTTGCTTGACAGCTTAAAATATACAGGATATGACATTTCTTTGCTGAAAGACGGGGACTCATTTAATGACTTAAATGGTGTTCCTGTTTGTAATAAGTTCATCAATAGAAGACTCCAATATATAAATGTTGGTGGCAAAAAAGTAAATGCCAGAAGAGAATATCCAGATTTATTGATGCATTATGATACAAACCAATTTTATAAAATTGGTAAGTACATAAAGAAAAATAGTTTAATAACGATTACTTTAAAGATGGATGGTACAAGTTTTAGGGCAGCAAATCATAAAGAAATAAGAGAATTAAGTTGGTATGAAAAATTACTGAATAAATTTGTGCCAATAAAAAACCACTCTTATAAACATGTTTGCGGTTCTCGTAGAGTTATTATGTCAAAAGATAGTAATAACTATTATGATACAGATTTATATTCCGATATGTTAGAAAGGCTAGGAAACACTCTATATCCAGGAGAATCTATATACGGAGAAATAGTGGGATGGCAAAACCACGATAAACCTTTATTTGAACGCGGAGGAGTTAAGTTTAAATACGGCTGTGTACCAGGACACAGAGATCTATACATATATAATATAAAATGGACGTTACCTAATGGTTATAATATAGACTTACCCTGGTACAAAATAAAACAACGGTGTTTTCATCTTGGACTAAACCATGTTCCAGAAATATTACCTACTTTTAGATATGATGGTAGTTTGAGCAAACTCAGTGAAACTGTTTTTAGTTATGTTGATGGGGCCGATTTAGTAGATCCTTCGCATATTAGAGAAGGCGTTGTTATCAGAGTAGATGATACTAATGGTAAAACTTTTTTCTTAAAAGCAAAGTCCCAAAAGTTTTATGAACTTGAAGACGCATTCAAGAATGATGGTAATGTTGATATAGAGGAGACTAACTAATGACGTTTATGATAGATTATTCATCAGTAAAAAGTGATGAAGAAGAAAAACAAGCTGTCACTAAAACACTAAAAGATGTTTTTTCAAATGATAAATTAAAAGATATAAAGTTAGGTGACGATGGTTTGAAAATGTTTTTTGATAACCACGTTATTTATTTAGATGCTTTTGTTGATTATGATAGATGTCATGGTGTTAATGGCGTAGACCTTGTGTACACCGTATATCAAAGACAGGATGTGTAATGAGTTGGATACAAACCTATAATGGTAAGAAATTTCATATATACGACTTTACTGTAGATGATATTAATATAGAAGATATAGCACATTCATTGTCTATGCAATGTAGGTATAATGGTCATTGTAAAGATTTTTATAGTGTGGCCGAACATAGTGTTTTAGTGTCTAGACATTGTAAATATTATAACTTAGAGGGACTACTACACGACGCGGCAGAAGCTTATTTAGCAGATATTCCAGCCCCCATAAAACCACATTTAAGAAACTATAGTCTGTTCGAAATGTCGATAAATCAAGTTTTAGCAGAAAAGTTTGGTCTTGTATATAACGTTAGCTTTCCGGTTCATGTGTGTGATATAGATATAGCCCTGCTAAAGAACGAAAAAGAGGTATTAATGAATCATAGGGTAAATTTAGATTGGGGTATCGAGTTTCCTTTTGATTTAAATGCAAATATTAGATGCCTTAGTCCGAAAGAGGCTAAACAAGAGTTTTTGGATGAATTTAACAAATTGATGGTAGCTAGAAATGAAACCAGATAAACAATTTGAATGGGATTCTGTTGTTGACAGTGGTACAAGACAAGAATTTGACACTGGTAGTGTTAGAGATACGCAGGATGGAAAAGGTAGATATGACTTATTACCTGTTCATGCTATACATCGGTTAGCCTTACACTTTCAGAACGGCGCTAAGAAATACGGGGATAATAATTGGCGAAAAGGAATAAATCTGCGTAGATACGTGTCTTCTGCTTTAAGACATATATTTAAATATATGTCTGGAATTAGAGATGAAGATCATCTTGCTGCCGCTGCATGGAATATAATGTGTTTAATAGAAACCGAATACATGATATTAAATGATAAATTACCTAAAGAATTGGACGATATTGTATGAAAATAGCATCTTTAGATATTATTGAGATAGAAGAAATGGAAATGACCGATGGATCTTTATATAGAAGGCTATGCGAAAATAATTGGGAACAATTAATTGGGCAGTCTTGGGAAGTGGTTAGCCCTTATTTTGAAATTGAACTAGAAGAAAGGTATAAAAATTTTCTTAGGGACAGGAAAACTTATGGTTAATTTTTTAATTATGGTGTGGGTAATATTAAGTACGGGTTTTTTATCATATAATCCTAAATTGGAAGCCACAATGAGATATAGGCAATCCGCACCAGTTGAATATTCTATAGATAAAAGAATGCATCCAGAAGACTATGAATGCCTGGTAGGAGTACCTTACGGATTAGGTTTTCTAATAGGTAAAGAAGTTCATTTCATAAAACCATTTGAAAGAAAAACAGAAGGTCCGTGGTTAGTTGTTGACGTAGAGAATGAGAAGCATAAAGGTATAATGTCGAGTAGACTGTTAGCCGCAGATATAAACTGTAAGGATCAAGTTCATTCATACGGATCATTAATAATGCTTTATAATTCTGGAATTGAAACAAGGCATGTTGATAGCGAGGCCGATAGATATGAAGGATTTCACTAAACCAGACGGCATATACAAGCCCATACTAACAATCCATGAATTAGAAGATATTTGCAATTATATTAAAAATAATGTTACTCATCTGGGCGTAGATACCGAAACTGATTCTTTAGATTATCTATCTTGTAACATACTAGGCGTTTCTCTAGCATATAAACATAATGATAACTATATAGGATGGTATCTACCGTTATATAAACAAACTGAACAGATGAGCTTGTTAATAGACTCTAATGCGTATCTAAAGCTAGAAGAAGTTAGGGACTATTTAAACGATATATTGTCTGATACAGAAATCGTAAAGATTTTGCATAATGCAAAATTTGATATGCATGTATTTGAAACCAATGGCATAAACGTCGCAGATCCTATTTTTGATACTATGATTGCGTCTTGGGTTTATGGAAATAGGAGGGGTAAGAAATACGGTCTTAAAGATTTAGCTAAATTAAAATTAGGTTTTGATATGCTAGAGTTTTCTGATATTGTGGCAAAAGGATTAGACTTTTCATCCGTTCCGCTAGATAAAGCAGTGGAATACGCTGGCCCGGATGGTGATATGACTTTGAGGCTTTATGAGACAATACAGCCTGTAATAAAAAACTTCCCTACTTTAGAACCTACTCTACTTTTAGAGCAGAGATGTATAGCTCCTATTAAAGATATGGAAAAGGTGGGAGTGAAAATAGACAGGGAATTTTTACAAGAACAAAATAAACGCCTAATTAAGCCTATGAAAGAGTATGAAAACATCTTCTTACAAGATTTAGGTAAATCTATTAACATAAATTCAGGCCAGCAACTTCTGACAGCTTTACAGCAAAAAGTAGACAGTAGTTTGGAATCCACAGAAGCCTATGTATTAAAAAAATACATAAAAGATTATCCGTGGATATCTAATCTTTTGGAATACAAAAAAAGACAGAAGTTGAGTAGCGTTTATTGTACAGGCATACTAAATCTTTTAGATGATGATGATAGAGTTCATACAGAATATTATCAAATGTTAAAGACTGGTAGATTGTCTAGCAAAAAACCTAACTTGCAAAATATACCTACCGACAAAAAAGATGAATTACCTTTGATTAGGAGGGCCTTTATTCCAAAAGATGGCTGTAAAATAGTGGCTATTGATTACTCTCAGTTGGAATTGAGAGTAATAACGCATGTATCACAAGAAGATTATTGGATAAATGCGTTTCTTAACGGATTAGATATTCACTCGTCTACAGCAGCGGCCATAAATCACACGTCTATAGAACAAGTAACTAAGTTACAAAGACGTAGAGCCAAGACCACTAATTTTGGTTTGTTGTACGGAGAAACAGCTTATGGTCTGTCAATAAGAGAAAATATGGAAATAGATGACGCACAAGAATTCATAAATAACTATTTCCAGGTTTTACCTAAAATAGAGGATTATATACGAGATCGTAAAAAAGAAGTATTGACTCAAAGATATACGGAAACATTTAATGGTAGAAGGTTATACTTTGATTATAACCGTTATAATTCTAGGCAAGTAGGCGCAGCGCAAAGAGAAGGAATAAATTTTCCAATACAGGGTGGCGCTGCCGACATAGTTAAAAAGGCTATGGTTTTGGTGTGGATTTTGTTACATAATTATAAATCAAATATGATTCTACAAGTCCATGATGAATTAGTATTTGAGATGTATGAAGATGAGATGGACAAGCTAATACCGAAGATTGTAAACATAATGACATCTGTGTTTAATCTTAGAGTGCCTCTATTAGTTGATGTAGAAATAGGCGATAATTGGCAAGATATTAAGGAGATAAAGATATGAGTATAAATCAAATAAAAATTGCCATAATCATATTAATTATGGCAATCCCGTCTATTGCGTGTTATCCTGATAAAAAATCTTCGGATACTCCAGATGAATTACAATGGACTTTTGTTTGTGACGAGTATGATGAAGATGGAGAGTGTGAAAAAGGTCATTACGAATAATAAGCTCAGTTGAAAACGTATGTGACTATAGACTTACACTTTTTACATTTATGTTCTTGTGATCCCCTAGTCATATTATTTTGAAACATTTTGGATTCGCATCCAGGGCAGTATATCCAGCTAAAGTTTTTGACTGAATAATAAGTGACTATGTATTTATCCGGCTTCTTTGCCCCTCTGCCCTTGTTCGACATTTTTTCTATTCTAACACCATTATAATCGTAAACAAGTTTGTAGTTTTCTACTTCATTAGTAGTATTACTGCTGTCCACGTATTTCCTAAAAGATAGTCGTATCTCTTCGGTTCCGTCATCCTGATTAACCTTAATTTTTTTCAAAGGCGCTTTGCAATCGGCATGTGGACACAAACCACCTACAGATAATTTAGTAACATCTCTACTGCACGCTGGACATTTCATTGTATGTCTCCTTTATAATATTAGATATTTTCGTTTGTGCCTCTAACCAATTATATTTTTCTGCGTTTTTAACTGCGATATTAGACAGAAACTCTTTCTGTTCTTCGGACGAATCTTTTATTCGGCAGATTGTGTCTGCCGCTAAAGCGGGGTCTATTAAAGCCAATTTGACACCATTATGCCAGGTATTCCATATCCTAAAAGGTAAGGGTTCCATTAAAATTGCTCCGCCTTCTAGTATTTCTGAGCGTATAGAATGGTCATCAACACTGACTGTAGGAATTCCGCACCGCATTGCTTCATGAGCTGGTAATCCCCATCCTTCAACTTGACTTAAATCCAAATACATGTCTAGTATATTGATTCTGTCAATAAAGCCTAAATCCGCCAGTTCTTGGGCGTTTTCTGATTCTTTAACTGTCACTCCATCCCTGTTTCCGCCAGGAGTGTTGTCTTTGTCAGGTTTGAAAATTATCATATCCTCAACATCATAGGCTTCGGCCAGATCTATAAGGTTATATCCCTGTAAAACAGGAGTAAGTGGATTTGTGTGTAAATAAAACTTAATATTTTGGTCTCTGTTTGTATCTTTTAAACAACGAGCAGTATAAATTATTGTGTCGAAACCCTTAGTTCTTTTGTTTACGCCAATTGAACCCACTATAAACTGGTCTTCAAGGCCAACAGACTTTTTAATAGACAGTTTTCTGTCTTTGTCGTATCTATAGAAATTAGCGTGGTCTAAGCCATGATAGGCATAATCTAACAAACCGTCCAACTCAGGAAATCCAGCGGTAACGTTTATTATTGATCCAGGCGAGTAAGTGACAACCCTACCGCCTTCGTTCAATATTTTAGCAAATGTATTCCTTGTAGTTGCTGGTACAGGAAATCCCTCAATAGGCGTATAAACAACAACAGGCGCTTCTTTTAGATAACCCTTTTTCTTTAATGCCTCAATAAGTATTAAGTGGGATTCAATAGTACCAGGATCATACATCATAAAAATTATATCTGGCTGATTATTTATCAAAAACTGAGTTATGTTTTTCAACATCAAATCGGTTTGTTCCATTATACCGACTTTAGCTAAATCAGGCCAAAATGTATACGGCAACTCTTGCTTTATGTCCGGCTTGTCATCTAGCATACCAAAAGAACGCACTTCTAATCCATTGTCGTGAAATCCTTGCAATAGCATCCTTGCTACATTACCAAAACCAGTTGTTATTTTTGGGGAATCAGTAAGACATGTTACTACGATTTTGTGACTCATTCAGTCATCTCCTATTTAGTTAAAATGATCTTTTAAATCTGAACCAAGCGGGTTTATTATAACTACCAGGAATTTCCATACCCATAAAATTTATGTTTAGTACCATGTGTTTATAAAAATGGGCTGGGTCGTCCATTAACAGTATTACATCAGGGTCTTTATCGTGTTCCAATCTGTATTTTCTTAGTGTATGATCTAGATTTAGCAAAACATGATATTCACTATCAGGAACAAGTTTTGCACCAAACTGTTGTTCTACGTTATCAATTTCCTGTTTAGGGACTTTTACAGCCCTCACTGATATAAAACTATCCATATATCCTCCAAATATTATCCATCGTATTTTGCATATCTGCTCGTTGGTGTTCAGTATTTACATCTCTGTTTATGTATTTTAGAATCATATCTGCGTCTAATCTATGAATAACCAGATAACCATTATTAGGTTGTATGCTAAATCTAGCCAAAAAATCATTTAGTTCTGGATTGAGAGATGCATGGCGAATTGCAAGTACCTTAAGTCCAGTATCAAGAAAGTCTTTTAATAATGTTTGTATATTAGTTTCCATCTTTGAAGTCCTTCATCATTTGCTCAAACGCCAGGTCTTTACTTACATATCCGTGATTATCCATCCATCTGTCTAACTCTGCCATTGAAGGAAAGTCTCTAGTAACGCCTACCCTGGTATTACCAAACACAGCCGCCGCTTTTCCTATTATGGTTCTGGAGTAGTAACCACCATCTTCCATTTCTTCTGGAAAAGCTTCGTACAGTATATCGTGCTGTCTTTCTAAACTAAACCCGTCATTGTGGATATTAGATAACACATCAATTCTTGATTGTCCGGTAATTTCTGCGGTATTATGAACTAATCTAGAAAACACTTTAGCTTCATTTTCATAACCTACGCCAGTTATATAAGATTTTGGTGTATTATCGCCGTTAATAGCGTCTCTTTCCATCGTTAAACGATAATAAGCTTCCGTATCTTTTTCCATGTCGTCATAAGACATCTCGGATCCATAAATGTTAGACATTATACCTAATGTGGCTAAATCGTTTTGGGCCTCTACTAATGACGTATAGTTTTCATAAGACCAATCTTCTTTCATAAACCCAGTGTCTTCAAAGTTTTCTGGAACTTCTTGATTTGAATGAGCAAGTTCGTGTAAAACAACTTGTATAGGGGTAGGAGCGCCATCAGCAACGTTTTCTGCTATTTCAGGCAATATTTCTAGTGTATTGGTGGTATAATCATATTGTGCAGCAGCCCCAGATCTGATATTGTTGGTTACAGAAACAGATACATCTTGATCCATATCAAATCCGAACTCTTTCATAACGTTTGAGCCAGAATTTACCAATTCATCTGTGGACGAAAATTTAGGCCAGTCCTTAGATAGCTTGTCTATATCATTCTGAACCTCTTCTACAGTTCTTACTCCTAGATTATCCTCATCACCTTTATCATCTGATTGTCCTGGTGATATTTGTGGGTCATTATCTGACAGTGTAGCTAAAGCCACAACACCTACAGTTCCAACAACCCCGCTCAGACCAAGAACTTTAGCAGTAGTTCTGAATATACTGCCTGGTGATTTTTCTATTTTACCAGTTACTTGTTGTTTAGCAGAAGTTCTAGCTCCTCTACTATTACCACTGGCGAACCTTCCTAGTTTATCTCTATAGGGATTATTTAATTCAATAATGACATCATCTTCTTCTGCATCAACCTGTTTTGGCTCAGGGGCTTTAGTAGGTAAATTAGCCTTTAACGAACCGTCTGGTTGTTTAGTGGGGCTAGGAGACTGAAATTTACTTTGAACAGCAAGAGTATCTTCCTGACGTTTAAGATTTTCTTCCTCTTTTTGTTTTCTAAGACTTTCTGCCTCTTCTTTAGGAATTAATGGTATATTATTGATGGTTAAGAGTGATTCCCAGTCTATCTGATAGCCAACGTCTTTGAAAGATTCCATGTTTTGAGATATACCTAGCATGGTAGTAAGATTTTGTCTATCAGTTGGGTCAAGTCCTTGAGTTTCCATCCATATCCGTGGGCCTTGAGTACCGCTGTTATACAAACTGAATAACGGAAGGAAATAGGTATTTAAATAATGTATCCACTGCGTTAATATCATTTCATTGTGCAATGCAGTGGCTTCTTTATGTATTTCGCCTATAGAATATGATCCAACTCCACCGGATGATTGACTTAACGCCCTATCTGCACTAAGACCAGCTCTAAGTATCATTTGCGTTAGCAATTCCAATATATGCATAAACGGTTGAGATGACTCTGATGTTTTTAGATAATCAATATCCCACATTGCTTTACCGTCATCGTCGGTGTCGCTAGGCAATGATACGGCATTGCTTCTGCTAACATTGCTGGCTATTTCCATACCCCAAGAAATACCGTCCACTCTCTCGTTTGTCCCAGGTTTAATAACTGTTGCTCTCGATGGCGCTTTCACCACAACAACAGGGCTACCGGTTCGCTCCATATATCTTACCATAGAACGCATTACTATTTCATACCAGTACCACATAGGATACATTGGTTTTAGTAACGAATTACCCCATAGATTTCTAAAACGTTCGTCATAGGGTATTATTAAAGAAGATTCTACAGGAACAGCAATATCTTGCTTTAAAGGATCTTTTGATTTTTGTATAAATCCATCAAACCTGCCAGAAGAAGTTCTTCTTATTTCCTTAACTGTTTTAGGGTTCACAGAATTAGGTATTCGCGCTACAACATAGGTTTTGCTATCATCAGCGTCAATGCCCATCTCCGCTTTGGTTTTATATTCCCACACAAGCTCTTGAAAACTAGCGCCATAAACCAATGAACTAAAAGAAAAGTCCAATGACATTTTTGGTAATATATCTCTTAAGTTATGTCTAACAACTTCTTTAAGATCTTCGTCAGTGCATTTTATATTCCAGCTAGTTTCGTTTCTAAACACAGAAACTATTTGAGATCTTTTCATTTCTAAAGCAAACCTTACTGGTGAAGATTTAAGCATTTGCTCTATAATGTCAGTGGATAACGCATCTTTAGACCTTACATCACTTTTTGCTGATTTAGTATCAGAAGACCCTACTAAATTGATTATATTCCAATCACCTTCGGTTCTTCCTCTATCCACTAAAGGCGGAGAAGTTGTTTCTAGCATAATAGTGTTAGACATACTTTCTAACACTAATGAAGATTCTTTTTCTGGCAATGCGCCTTTTATTAAACTTACTATTTTATCCGGTATTACTTCATATGACATCAACCGGCTCCTTTATTCTCGACAAATCTAGATCATCCGACATTATTACATTATAATCGTTTGGGTTTACGTCGGAAAGTCTAACATTTGAATTCTGATTTATTATAAACGCTGGTCCATAGCCAGAGTTTCTTAAGTTAATAGATTCTATGCCCTCATTTGTTTTTTCCGGCATCTCGACTTCTGTGGCATTCTTGCCCCAATTAAATTCTATAGCGCCTTGTTTTAATAGAGCGTCCCAAGCTAAGGCCAAAGACATAACCGGGTCATCATAACTACCATTTGGTGCTTGATAACTACCTGGTGTAGACCCTCTTTGATAAACCAACATACATTGATAAGTAAACTTGTCTGTTATAACAATAGCAGTAGATTCAACAGCGATTATTAGTTGTCTAATAAGCTGCTCTTTAGTCTTGCTATTAGTATGTTTACTAAATACGTCTGATACGCCGTCTTCTGGTGGGTTGTGATTCAAGTAAACAGCGTGTCCAGGACCGTTAATTTCTACATTCATTATACCTGGAAATTCTTTATGCAGCTTACTTACCACCCCTTTATGCAATATAGCCTTGCCACCTATTTGTTCGACATTACCAGCCCATTCTGTAAGGGAGTGTTCTTTGGAATGAAAAGCATAACATTGTATACCACTTTTACTTAAGGCAGTAAAACTATGATAGTCTCTTTTACTATCTTTTTTACTAAGTTTACCTATTGCGGTATCAACACCACTATAATAGACATTTAAATCATTATAAACCTTATGATCAGATTTATATCTTTTTTCTATATCATCAATATTTTTGTTGACGCTTAGTTTATAATCAAGTATTTCCTGTTCTATATTGGGATAGTCTTCTAAGGGCCTATAACAAGCAGATAGATGAGTATGACTAAATACCGGATCACCAGAGGAAATAAATTCCATTTCCATTTCTTGTAGAACGGACGCCTCATCGAAACCCTCGGTGGCATTGTCTATCATTTCCTGAGTCATTTCAGCTTCAGACCAATGTACTCTACGGAAGTTATAGGTTTTATTTTCGCCACGCTCGGCTCTCATACACCATTCGTAGAATTTATCACCCACACCGTTAGGAGTTGATACGGCTAACCAGTACCCGCCCCTTGTGGTGGTTAATCTAGCAGATCTAGATATTCCTTCTTGGTCGTCTATAAAAGCCATTTCGTCTAAGAATATAAAGGTAGCCGAATCGCCTCTACCAGTATCGCTAGTAGTGGTCAATGATGCTATCTCGCTCTTACTTAAAAGATTACCGTCATCATCATACCAACCCGTAGCAAACAACTGCTGGTTTCTTACCGCGACCGGATTTAACATCCAAGACGCGTCTTCAGCCATAGCGAAATCATCGGTATCGCGTTTTCTAACGTTATAAAAAGAAAACTTGACCTTGTCTAAAAGTTTTATCGCCTCTGTTTCTTTTCTTGATATTAGAAGTGCGTTTACACCGCGTCTAAAGTTTATTAACCACGCCAAATACAGAGCAACCACGGTGGATGCCCCAACACGTCTGGATTTTAGTACTAAACCGCTTTTACCTTCTACAAGCCAAGTTAAAATTTCTCTTTGGTACTCAAAAAGATGGGCGGGTATAATTTTAGCCTGTTCCTTAAGCTCTATCCAACAATAGTTTTCAATAAAATATATCGGATCATTGTAACATTTAGCAAGTTCCGATAATTGATATTCTGAAAGATTTATCATTTAGATTTATTTTTTAGTACTTGTTTTTCAAATATATCTTTGGCTTGTTGTGTCGATGTTTTTGCTGTAGAATCCTCACTAGCCATTCCTGATTTGTCTACTAAATCTGACCATGTTTTAGCCAATTGAGCGAGCTGGGATGTGGGAATTGGATCATCTTCATTTATTATAATTCCATATATCTTATTAGCTACTACAGCGTATTTTTCTTTTATAGGAATATCTTCAATGTTTTTAGACGGCTTTAGTTTGCTCCAAGGCCCATAATCAACATCATCCCTAGACATCCACTTTAAATCAGGAAGTGAAACATCCCTACCAAATAAAGCGGCAGAATTCTTAGACATTTCTGCTAAAGTAGTGTTATTGTTTATATAATAATTTCTGAGTTTGTCAATAAACTCTTTCTTATAAGGTGTTTTTTTGGCGCTCATTTAATTATTATATCATATATAATAAAAAAAGTCAAGTCAAACGACTTTGAAATTTTAAGGTTCGGGGTATTGACTTTTAGCGAAATTTGTGATATAATTGGATTGAAAATGGCATCAAACGAATTCCAAAGGGAAATTGGAAGTCTTTTAAGCAAAACATTCCCCATTTCCGAAAGATTAGATGATTCTTTTAACAATAGATACGGAGGTTTTCAAGTATCTAAAAAACCATATGACTTCTATGGATGTGATAAAAATGGAACATTATGGGTATTAGAAGCAAAAAGAGTCAAATCTGTAAGGTTCCCTCTCAATAACCTAAAACCGCATCAGAAAACAGCATTAAAAAGTGTACACGCGAATAAAGGAAACTCTTTTGTCGCCATAAATTGGCGTTGTGGTAATAAAGGTGGGGTATCTATATTGACAACGATATCAAACTATTTAACAGTAGAAAGAAGAGTCAAAAAAGAGGGAAGAAAGAGTATTAAGGCGTCTGATTTTAGTAGTTTTTGGTTTCTAAATAAAATTAAAGGAGGGTGGGAGATACCTCAAAAACATCGAATAAGAAGGTTGTTATGACAAACTCAGTTTTTATAGATTATGATGGAAAATTTAATGATGACGCTGATTTGGCTGCATCAGACAGCCCTACAGAAATAAAAAAGCGCGTTAATTATAAGCTTAGTAGCGACAGATTTCCGCTAGAAGAAGTGTTTGTTGATGTTGGGTGGGAAAAAGAAACTTTAGAGCCGATAGAACAAAGGATGCTACCGCTGTTAAGAAAAAGATTCAAAAACAGAGGAGACGAACCCATCCCATTTTCAGATTTGGCATCGGCCATGTACGTATTGGGGCCAGAGGCAGGAAGAAGAATAAGTAAATTTAATATTATAAATATGCTAAGACATATGTGGAGAAACGGAGAGATAAGACGGTACATAAAAGGCCGTTCCAGATCTACCAGGAAAGGTAGAGGCGAATCCCACGGTGTTCATTATTCACTATATCCAAAAAGAGGTAATAAATAATGTCAGAATTTAAAACAATTATTATTGGTAGGGTTGGTAGAGATGCAGAACTACGAGAAACTAGTACTGGTAAAAAAGTATCTAAGTTTTCTGTAGCGACTAATCCGTATGGAGAAAAAACTATATGGGTTGATGTAAGTTCTTGGGGCAAACGCGCAGAAAACGATGCTAAATACGTTAGAAAAGGTATGTTAGTAAAATGTGAAGGCGAACTTCAAAGCGATGCTAATGGGCGTCCTAGAAGTTACGAAAAAGATGGTCAAACGTTTGTGTCCAACTTTGAACTAACTGCTTTTGATGTAAGATATTTAACAAAGCCAGAAGTTACTGATACGCCGCAACCGGACAGTACAGATGAAATACCCTTCTAATAATATTGGGATTCTTTATTATTATAATAAAGACGATACTGTATTAAACTCCTCTTTAGAAAAAGGCCTAGAAAAAATATATCAGTTAGGTTATGATATAATAGACGTTGTAATAATGTTTTCTGAAAAAGACAAAGTTTTTGTATTAGAAAATTTAGAGGGATGTCCCTGTGAATTAGAATTTACTGATAAAGTTAAGCAAGGATACCTATTAGTATACGGTTTATATAAATGATATTTTCAAGAACTGCGAGTAGAAAAGATATAAATGATTTTAGTATAAGTGATGTTTTAATGTCGTTTTTACAAGATCCGAGTTCGGTAGATTATTATGATACCAGCGTTAAAAAGTTTTGGGAATATTCTTTATTATTAAAACTAATTAACCATTACGGTATACATAGACCAAATATATTAGTTGTTTATGATAGAAAAAAAGACGATGTTTTATCATTTATATCTGACAACCACAACTTAAATTTAATTCAAATAGATTATTTGCAGTTCTTGAAAATGAAAATAAGACCTAATAAATATAATATAGTATGTTCTTTTGGTACTATAGATAATATTGAAAATTATTATGGTTTTATAGATAAATTACAAAAACATGTCATTTTAGACGGTTACTTAATACTGACTAATGATAAAAATAGTAATGTCTTATCGGTAGACGATTTTATCACTATATCTTACGTATTAGAAAATCTAGGATATGATTTTTGTTCAGAACAAGAGGATTTAGTAGATTATAATGATAATGGTTATTTACATTCTTTAGTTATGAAAAGAATAGGCAATTAAATGTCAGATTATACTAATAATATAGTTTTTGAGTCGGAGCTTACTCTACAACTATTAAGAATGGATTCAAAAGGAAAGCCTATCATAGATAGAGCAAAGAATAAACTATCTAATAAAGGAGATATATGGGAAATATCTTTTTGGGGTAAGAAGTTTAACTTCGATTGTTTTGTAGACTATTTATTTTCTTATGACTTGGATGTCTTTGATATTAAAACAGGAGTCATTACTAAAATATATGTTTGTAAAAAAGATGATTATAGAATAAAAGATAGGGTAGTGTATGCCAGAAAAGGTAAAATAAGGTTATGATGAACATATGTGTACCTATCCTGAACGGATATGATAAGTTACAAAATTTATTGGTAAGCATAGCTACTAGTGATTATGATGATTTATGTACCGTATATGTATACAATAATGGTCACGAACCATTTCAATTACCGCTAAGACACGATAATTTCAGAGTAGGGGTTATTTATCCTCATAGTGGCAAAAATGATGGTGTAGCAAAATCTTGGAATTACTTCTTAAACCACGTAGAATACCCTAAAATCATATCAAATCACGATATAACATTTGCGCCAGATACCATACGTAAGTTTAGAGATGCTTATGAAAATGATATGGACAATTATTTTTTCTGCCCAAAAAATATAGCCGGTTCAAACGCATTCAGTTGCTTTATGCCAACCGAACCACTTGTAAACAAAATTGGTTTATTTGATGAATTCTTTTATCCCGCTTATTTTGAGGATAACGATTATTATCGCAGAATGGAACTGGCTGGATATAGCATACAAACGGTAGATACTGATGTTGAACACGATGTATCTAGCACTATTAGAGAATATACAAAAGAAGAAATGCAAAATCATCACAGGCTGTTTGTTGTAAACAGACAATACTATATTAACAAATGGGGTGGATTACCTCATCAAGAAACTTATAAAACCCCTTTTAACAGGAATGAACAATGAAATGCAGAATATGTGGATGCGAAGATTATGAATCCATAATAAACTTAGGAAATATTCATCCGTCTAATTTCCTAGACAATGGGGCTACAGTAGAACAAGCCCCCCTACATCTTGTTCAGTGTAAATGTTGCGAATTAGTTCAGTTAAAAGAATCTATAGATTTAGATAGGATGTACAAAGACTTTTACTGGTATCGAAGCGGTCTTAATCAAAATATGGTCAACTCATTACGTGATGTAGTAGACTCTGTAATGAAAAAGGTTGACTTGAAAAAAGAAGACTCGGTGCTCGATATAGGTTGTAATGACGGTACTATGTTAGGGTTCTATCCTGATTATGTCTGTAAGGCAGGAATAGATCCCGCACCTAACTTAAACCCACAAAACATAGATTTATTTATAAATGATTACTTCTTAGCAGATTATTTTAATGATGATAAGAAATATAAAGTAATTACAGCCATTGCTATGTTTTATGATCTAGAAGACCCAAATAAATTCTTACAAGATATAAAATCTATACTTTCATATGACGGTATATTTATAGTACAGTTTACAGATTTATTGTCTATGGTTAAAATAAACGCCTTTGATAATATATGTCACGAACATTTAGAGTATTATTCTTTAAAAGTATTAAACGATTTAATGATAAGAAACGACCTTAGAATATTTGATGTAGAATACAATAGTGTAAATGGTGGTAGTATCAGAGCCTATATTAGACACGATGAAGATATAAATTACTGTGAAGTGAATCATAAAATCAATAAAGAGAATGAATACTTTAGAAAATTTCCGATTAAAAATTTCGGAAATTCGATAGAACAAACTAAAAGAGACTTGCTCAGAAAAGTAAGTAAGTATAAAAAGAAAAATAAACGTATTTATGTTCTTGGCGCTTCTACAAAAGGTAATACTTTGCTTCAATATTATGGATTAGATAATACCATTATAGATAAAGCCCTTGAAGTCAATGAAGATAAGTTTGGTAAACATACAATTGGAACAAACATACCAATTGTATCTGAAAAAGATGGTTTGGCAGAAAAACCTGATTATTTATTAGTATTACCGTGGCATTTTAGAGATTTCTTTGTAGATAAATTAGATTCTTATATTAAACAAGGTGGCGCTTTAATCTTCCCGCTACCAGAAGTTGAGATAGTTAGATAATGGACATTACAAGAAAAAGTACTGGTACGTTAATGGATGAATTAACTGTAACCAGACTTAAAAAAAAGTTCATTGGTAATAAACCAGAAATAAATAAAAGAGAATTAGCCATAACTCATGCAATAGCGCAAAGAATAACCCCAGAACAAGATGCCGAACTAAATGCATTATTCCAAAAACTTACCTATGTTAATAATCGTTGTTGGGTAGCTCAAGAAAACATTATGAATTTGGATGTAGCAGCACCACACATAGGGCGCTATGCAAAAAACGCTCAAAAATTAAATGCCAAAAGAAACATGTTAATTAGAGAAATTGATAGATTACTTGGAGAAGAAGAGTTTACTCAATTAGAAAAATCTTATGGAAATTGATATGACTAAATTAAACATTATTACTCCTTGCTCAAGACCGGAAAACCTGGAGGACGTAGAGTTATCTATATATACTGCAATTTTACATAGTTTTCCATATACACTATCAAATATTAGGTGGATAGTAGTAATGGATGGCGTAAATAAGCCTGAAATCAACATAGAATTAGCAGAATTTCATTATCTAGAATCAGGGGAATTAGGTATATCAGGAAATCCTCAAAGGAACTACGCTTTAGATATTATAAATGATGGCTATGTGTACTTCTTGGACGACGATAATAAGATACACCATCAATTTATTAAATATTACAGAAGCTTCATTTCTTCTTATCCAGATCACGGATTTATAGTAAATCAATTAAATAATGATGGTTCTATAAGACTCTATGCACCAGATATTCCGTCTGTAGGAAATGTAGATACCGCTCAATTTCTTTTAACTAGAGAAATGATAGGTGATGTTAGATGGGATCCATTTAATTACTGTGCGGATGGGAAATTCATATCAGACATACATAAAATATATGGCGATAAAATAATAAAAGTAAATAGGAATTTGTCCTATTACAACGAGTTAAGATATGATAATTAAAGTACATGGTAGTCTAGGTGATCAAATTATGTTGACTGGATTACCAAAGGCGTATCATAAGCTTTTTGGAGAAAAATCACATATAGTTGGCGGTAGGCAGGAAATATGGGACGGAAATCCATATATAACAAATAAACCAATAGGCGAAACTTTTAGCTATACGTTCAATTCTTATCCAAAAGATTATATGGTTTATTATCCAATAAGATTATTTTATGATATGTGCGGTGTAATAGCAGACAGAAATTTTGTACATCCCGCTATATATAAAAAGAAGAAAAATAGTGATTTTAAACTTATTGTAATTAATGACCAGGCAGGATGGCCCTCCAGAGTTGGATACCCTTTTTTCGATGATTTAGTCTATAAGCTAATAGAAGAATTCGATATTCCTGTTCATTATGTGAGAAACGAACGTTTTAGGGATTGTATGGGCAGATGTCCTGCTAAGGAAGTGAAAAATTCCAGTACAATTATGCAAGAAGACGTGGCTTTATCTGATTTAATTGATTTAATAAATGATGCTGCATTGTACATAGGATATAATAGCGGACTTTCCCATATAGCAGGCGCTTTAAATACCCCTTATATCCAGTTTGACGGCCCAATCCCTCCAATAAACACCGTACATAATAGTTGTATTTATGTACCTAACATATTAGCTTGTAGAAGATGTGTTAGTGAGGTATGTAATGAAGCGTGTCTAGTTAATATGTCTAATATAAACGATGAAATAATAAAGGTGATAAAAGAAAATGATTTATTCTAAAACACTAAATACAGATGATTACGCCGACTTACAAAAAGAGAGTAAAAAGTTGGCTGCCGTAGAGCAGATTCTAAAAGAATCTGGTACAGAATATTTTAACCAACATCATCATAGATATTGGGAATATGGTATGGTAATGTCGGCCATAAAAAATAAATTTAAGAACAGAAAAAAATTAAATATTCTTGATATTGGTGGTGCTGGATCTCTACTGGGAGCAACGCTCGCTAAAGAAGGTTACGCTATTACTCAAGTCGATCCTCATAGCAGTATTCATTCAGTTAATAGACAAAATCCTGTACTTGGTACTACAATGACCGCAATTCAAAGTAATGTGTTTAATTTCAATACGGAAGAAAAATATAACGTAGTTATGGCAATCAGTGTCATGGAACATGTACCAAATGATATGGAATTTATTCATAGAGCGGCTGGTTACGTGGCAAATAAAGGACTGCTAATCATTACTACAGATTTTCATAAGACGGGTAAAGCCAGATTACCGTGGCATATGAGAACGTACAACGAAGAAATGCTTATGAACATAGCGTCGTCCATGAAAGATTTTTCGGTATATAAAACTAAATCAGATTATTCTTATTATGAAGAAAACGTTAATAACTACACCTTTGCGTCACTTATCTTAGAAAAATCTAAATAATATGAGACATAAATACATACGAAAAAGAGACAACGGCAATTATCAAGTAAGGTTGTACACAGCAAATACAAGATTTTCTTTTACCAGCAGTTCTCTTAAAGAAGTTATCAGAAGAAGAAATGAGGAGTTGGGATACAACCCAGATGATATTACCATCGTCAAATCAAAACCTAAAGTACTTTTGATAGACATAGAAACAGCGCCTATATTGGCTTATGTATGGGGCTTGTATAAACAAGACATCAATATAAACGCCATCAAAGAAGATTGGTATATCTTGTGCTTTGCTTACAAGTGGCTTGAAGAAGATGAAACTCAAGCATTATCTTTACTAGATTTTGACAATACCAGAGAAAGTGAAGTCAATTTAATTTATCGACTTAAAGATTTGCTAGACGAGGCGGATATAGTTGTTGCACATAATGGTGATGGATTCGATATAAAACGCATCAACGCTAAGTTTTTAGAATATGATATAACACAACCATCACCTTATAAGACAGTAGATACTTTGAAGGTGGCTAGACAAAAGTTTAGGATAACTTCCAACAAGTTGGATTATCTCTCAAAATTCTTGCACGGGCCTGGTAAAAAAGGACATTCAGGCTTTTCCTTGTGGACAGGATGCATGGATGGAAACCCTGATTCTTGGGCAAAGATGATAGAGTATAACAAAAAAGATGTAGATGAATTAGAAAGAGTTTATTTACGATTACGTGGGTGGGGATCTCATCCTAATGTGGCTCATTACTACAATGATGATGAATTACGCTGCACTTCTTGCGGTAGTACAAGATTGTACAAAACCAAGAAAATCTACAACAGAGTAGCCAGATATGTCGGCTATAAATGCGTGGATTGCGGTAGAGTAATGAGAGAAAGAAAAATGAACGGTAGAACCATCTTAGCCCCTGGATAAAATAAATGACAGGTAAATTGATTGTAGGCGATAATATAAAAGTTCTAAAAACTTTTCCAGACAATGTTATAGACACGATAATAACAGACCCGCCATATGGTTTAGTATCTATAACAAAAAGATATGGTAAAAAAGACTCGTCCCCATCTAAATATGGCACGGACGGGGTGTTCCAAAGAACCTCAAAAGGATTTATGGGACAAGAATGGGATGGTACAGGTATAGAATATAACGTAGAATTGTGGTCAGAATGCTTAAGAGTAGCAAAACCTGGCGCTATGCTAATGTCATTTGGAGGAACCAGAACATATCATCGTATTGCGACGGCTATAGAAGACGCTGGCTGGGAAATACGTGATATGATTATGTGGACATATGGTAGTGGTTTCCCTAAGGCTTATGATATTAGCAAAGGTATTGATAAAAAACTTGATGATATTGCAACATCTAAATTAGCAAAACAGTGGGATGGGTGGAAAACTGCATTAAAGCCAAGTATAGAACCGATTGTTGTGGCCCAAAAACCATTAGACGGTACAAATGTAGAAAACGCATTAAAATGGGGTGTTTGTGGGTTCAATATAGATGGTAGTCGTATTGAATATGTTGACGAACAAGATAAAAATACTGGCGGGAGAAATAAACCTACTACATCTACTAAGTCTATGTATGGTGGGGATGTTTATTTTGATTCCAAAACTAAAGCGGAACATTCTCCCGCCAATGATTTAGGTCGTTACCCAGCTAACACTATATTAGGGTGTTATTGTGAAGATGAAAATAATCATAATGATGATTGTCCAATTAAAATAATAGATGATCAATCAGGTATTAAAAAATTTACAGGAAAAACTTATGATTATTCAGGACAAAAGCAATACAACGTACAAGGTTTCCTACCTATTAACAAACCAGGGAGTCCAAGTAATAGAGGAGATGGTGGAGGCGCGTCCAGATTTTTTTATTGCGCAAAGGCATCCAAATCCGAAAGAAACCGAGGGCTTCAAGATTTGGCAGCGTATCAAAAGATATATAACGGAAAATCTCAAACATCATCAAAAGACATAAAGGACGTTGAGGCTAGATTTACTACAAAACCGCAACAGAATTTTCACCCGACCGTAAAACCAATAAAACTTATGGAATATCTTTGCACTTTGACAAAAACCCCAACAGGCGGAGTTGTATTAGACCCGTTCGCTGGAAGTGGTACAACGCTATTGGCCGCCCAGAATACCGGGCGGGATTTTATTGGTATAGAAATAAGCGACGAATACGCTAAAATTGCTGATGTTAGGATAAAGCATAATGAAAAAGACCATTAATAATAATCCTATAACCTTACAACACATACAAGATTTTAATAGTTGGTTAAATGATGACCAAGAATTGCCTGGTTTAATGGAAACTTTAGAATATATACGTGATCATTTTACACCTGATCAAGTATATGATATGATTGATTTAGTAGATTATTTGAGAGATAATGAGTATTATGTTGTACAATGGTAATTGAAAATGCATCTATTAAAACACGCTAGTTGGAGAAAGCACTATGACCTCAGTAAATGATTTGGAAGTGGGTAAGTACTATGTTGCAAAAGAGTTCTTTTCAGATGAATTTATAATCATAAAAATAGAACCGGCCTATCTAAATGATAGTTTATATTATAGTTCTATTGGTAAAGAATACTATCTATCTACAAATAACCTTCAACACGTTGTATGTGAGGTATTAGTAACACAGGAAGGAGATGTGTCGTTAATATGGGATGCGATTACTACAACATAGGTAGGAATATGTGTCAGTTTAGTCAAATTGATTTAGAAGAAGGTGGTTGTAGTTGTTTATGTACGTTCCCTAATAATTATTCACATAAAAAATTAGATAAGTTTGACGTGGAAAGTTTTGCTCTATTAGGAGCCGCAGTAGCTCTGTCTCATAAAGGCAAGCTAAATAATTATGATACGGTTCTCATCCCTAATCATATACCAAGATGGGTATTTGAAGAAATAAAAAGAGTGTGTCGTACTAAATACAGAGGAGATGATTGGTAATGCACAACCACCGAACCATAGAATATAGGATATGTGAAGATAGTTATGAAGATGTTAGTGGTGATATAACTGTCTATATGTTAAAAGAAGTAGTGTACGGTGAAGATGGTAATATCGAGTGCATTAAACCTATCTGTTTAGAAGATTGGTATGATTATCCTAAACAATTAGAGGATGACGTTATTAGACTCATTGCTGCACTCAAAAAACCGCATATAAACAAAGAAACCTATGATAAATTTGCTAGTGTTCATTGTGATGATACATGGTAATATTAGATAAAAACGGTAATTTAATATTAAACACCATACATAACGGTAATATTTTTGATGTATTACCGAAAATTCCTGACGAATCTGTAGACTGCGTAATAACATCACCACCGTATTGGGGGAAAAGAGATTACGGTACTATTTCTTGGATGGGCGGTAAAACTGGCTGTGATCACGAGGCCGCTAGAATAAAAACCAGGTTTGATTATGCTCTTGGTGACACGCAGAAGGCTTACAAAGAAACACACGTTAAAGTTTACGTCGATAGATGTCCTGAGTGTGGCGCAGAAAAAGTAGATTTACAGATAGGGTCAGAAAACGAAGTATCATCTTATTTAGATGATATGGTTAAAATTCTACATGAGTTAAAAAGAATTATAAAAAAATCAGGGTCTATATGGATTAATATAGGCGATACATATAATACTAATTTAGTAAATCAAGGAACTACAGACAAAAAAATTCCGAGAAAGTCTATGATAGGAATTCCATTTCGGTTATCAATCCGAGCCATTGATGATGTCGGACTAACGCTTAGAAATACTATTATTTGGCACAAACCAAACGTGTTTCCAACATCTGTTAGAGATAGATTTACCGATGATTTTGAATATTTCTTTTTCTTTACAAAAAACCAAAGATATTATTTTGAACAGCAGTTTGAGCCGAGCGTTAGTGTTAATGATCCCAGAATGGGTAAGGGTCGTATAGAATACGATGGTAAAATGTCGGATTTAGAAAAGTCCGGCACGAAGGGCATACAAGGGTCTTTTACTGTCATAAAAAATAAAAGAAACAAAAGAGCCGTATGGAAGATACCTCATTCCGGCAGTGAAAAAACCACAAAAAGACTTCATGTAGCTCCATTTCCTGAACTACTAATAGAAACGCCAATTAAAGCATGTGTTCCGCCTAATGGAGTTGTGTTAGACCCATTTATGGGTTCTGGAACAACCGGATCAGTAGCAATAAAGTACGGTAAAAATTATATAGGCATAGAATTAAATAAAGATTATGTTGATTATGCTACTGAAAGAATAAACAACACACAAATAGCATTACTATAGGGAGATAGAATTGAACGTATACTCCGTACAATTTACGGCAGAAGATAATTTTGTTTATTTAGTAGTTACCGCAACTAATTTATTGGATTGTGTAAACCTGGTAAATATGTACAAAAAAACCAAAGATATTCATATAGAAAATGTACAGGCTGTTGGTGACGATATTTGGGAAGACGACTATCATAAAATTATTAAAGTAAATACTCAGGAAAGAGGGGTATTTTCTTCTGTAATTCGATATGAAGGAGAAGATGAATGGGTATAGTTTTGAAGGGTAAGGCGGAAATGCTGTTAAATACAGTACTTCCTTTATCAAAAATATCTAGATCTAGTCATAGTAACAAGAGCCTCTTGATAAGAAAAAACGAAGATAGGTATTTCGTTCATGCTCAAAGCCCACAACACTTAGCTAGAGCAGCTTTATTGATGGAAGTAGAAGAATACACGGCGGATTCCTATATACCACTTACTATAATTCCGTTTTTAACTCCTATCAAAAACAAAGATATCCGTGTTAAGATAACAGACAAAACTATTCGCATAGAATACGATTCTAACAAGGTCATCAGACTTAAGCAATATAGTACCAAAGATATAACAATAGCAGACAAAGACCCAAGATGGTTTGACGTAGACTTCAATCCGATTAAGAAAATAATATACGCGGCTGGAGATAAAAACACGGGTTATGACTGTGTGTGGCTTACTAAAAACCACGCTATAGCAACAGATACCATACGGTTTGGTTGTTACTATCACAATGGTGATATAGATTTAGAGGCGCTGGTGCAGGTTGATGTGTTTAAGCTGGTAGATAATGTAAAAATTGGGGTTGATGGCGATGGGTTTATATGGGTAGGAGATGAAATCTTTTGTATACAAACAAAAGGCTTGGTAGAAAGCTCTCTTTCTGAAAAAATACTATCTTTGGCTAATTCAGAAATAAAAGACTCGGTGGTGGTAAATACCGAAGCAATAAAATCATCGGCGCTTATAGCAAAAAATGCTGTGGATAAAGATAATATAGCATTTAGAATTCATGTTACAGATAAAGATTTTATAATAGACTTTAAGGGACACACAGAATTAAATTTATATCACGATGTAATCTACAGTGACAATATAGAACCATATTCATCTAAGATTAATTGCCACTATTTTAACGACGCCATACAAAAATGTGATGATGCGGTGATAGGTAAGATTGACTTAAATCATATATATAGTATAATAGTCATAGATAATGATAGTACTAAACATTTTATAATGCCCATGTATGATAGGAGATAAACAATGACAGAACTAGTAGTACAAAAATCTGGTTACGACGAACTTATGCAATTGTCAGACGTATTTTCAAAATCAAAAAGATTTCCGTCCGACACAAACCCATACCAAATAGCTGTAAAAATACAGGCTGGGAAAGAACTGGGTTTAAGACCAGTACAATCTCTTACTAATATTCACATCGTTCAGGGCAGAATAACTCTTGGCGCTATGGTCATAGCATCTTTAATAAAGAGTAGTGATAAGTATGATTACAGAGTCAAAGAACACTCAAATGAAGTTTGTTCAATAACCATACTTCAAGATGACGAAGTAATTGGCGAAAGTTCTTTTACTATGAATGACGCCAAAGCTGCTGGACTAAACAATAAAGACAATTGGCGGAAGTATCCTAGAAATATGTTGTTTAGCAGAGCATTAACCAATGCAGCAAGATGGTATTGCCCTGATGTATTTGGTGGTCCAATATACACGCCAGATGAATTGCAAGACGACAATGTTTTTGAAGAGAATTCAGATGATTTGAAAGACATGTCTTGGAACGAATTTGTTGATGGTATAAGAGAAAATGCGTCTAATGATGTAAAAGAAGTTGATATCAAACAATATCTAAAAAATAGAGGTTATTCTTGGGCGGCCAATAGTAAAAGAATGATGTGGGACGATGCCGTTAGTAACTTCTCAGGTAATGATATAGTTGATATAGATTCTGATGATATAACAGAAATTGAAATGAGTGACAACGTATAAAGAGGAGATGAAAATGCAATTCTATAAAGTGGACATTGACACCCCTATGAGTGAAGTACACAGTACCGAAAAATGGGACGGATCAAAGATACAACAGCTTCGTGAGAAAAGTGGTGATGTTGTTTATATTGATGAGGTTCCACTGTGGTACAGAGGCGCGGATTATGTGTGGAGAGTGGTAGACGCTTACTACACTGACGAAGATAGTACAATAACTTATTTCCGTGCTTATGACCTTGATGGTAAGCTGCTACCAGAAGCAACGTTCGGCGTGACGTGGGATGGTTTTAGAGGTACTATATCAGGGCGATTTAAGTATCGCCCGGTAACAAATCAACAGTATATACCCGTAGAAAATAGTTTCCACACTCCGAATTCAGGTGGTTATATTGTCCAAGTTCTGGATAGAGACAATCCCAGTGAGCGCGTCGCGTTTGGGATGTTGGGTGGGGATGGTAATCCTCATAAATGTTTAGTGATTTCGTTTAGATTGTTTAAAATGAACGAAGATTATCCAAATTAAATAAACATTTAATTGGAATATAAAAGGGAGATAAACATCTCCCTTTTATTATTTTAAATCATTAACTTTCGTGTCGAAGATTCTTTACAAAATAGAAAAACTCATCTATGACTTGTTTTCCAGCGCCATATTCCGCTCTTACTGTAACTACCTTTTTTTCCATAGGCAAAGTATTATCTATAATAGCATTATCTGACGCAGTTATTTCTACTTCCGCCGTAGTCGATAAAGGACTTATGGCTGTCTCAGCCTTAATGACATTGCCTGTCTCAAAGTCGTTTATCCAGTAATAAGCGGCAGAGGGCGTAGTCAATACGTCGTCCTTGTCGTAAAAAGAGACTAACAACCAGCTAGTTGAATCTTCGTTAAGTATAATATTCATTATGAGAAAGTTATTTCCAAGTCCACAGTCCAGACTTGGCCGCTTGCTTTTGTACCCTGAGTACTGACTACTCTATTGAGGTTATCAGCCGCATCACTGTTACCGTTGGCAGCAGTAAATTCTCTCCAATCATAATTACCAGTAGACCCGTCAAAGACCGCTCTAAACGTTACGGTCTGTGCTGAAATAGACGGATAGCTGGTTTCCATTCCAACATAAGCTTTGTTAGTAACTGCCTGCAAACCAGTTTGTGTAGCAGCCGCAGCAGTAGCATCATCGCCAACGCCAATATATGCATTAGCGTTATTAAATGCTGTCTCTGCATTACCAACCAGCAGATTCAGCAGAGCCGTAATGCCTTCGTTCAAAAGCAGGTTGCCATCAATCACACTTTGATCGTAAGAATTTTCTTTTTCAAAGTCTTCTTGACTTTCGTATCTGGTTATGATCCATTTCGGCTTCCATCCTGGCTTTTCATTAATGTTTAAATTCATAATAGTTTATTCCTTAGTTAATTTAATGCTTGCTTGTTTCATAGTCATAACTATAGTATTGGAATTAAATTCAAAACTAATTCTAGCTATTTTTGACGTGGAACTATATTGAGCAACTACATCAGCCGCGTTAGCAACATCATTGGTTATTAAATAATTTAATATGAGTAATGTGGTTACGGCTGTAGCAGATTCGGTTATATCTACATCTACGTAAATTGTAGTATTATCTGACGCAGTTGCAGTATCAACAACCGTTTTTATTATTTGACCTATATTTACATTAACGGCTTCTGCTGCTGTTCCTGAATCTTGCTCTGACATTGACACGGTAATGGATAAATTGGCATTACCAAATACGGTGTCTGCAATATCTAATTGCGCTATAGAACTAACACTGTCACTACCAACACCAGTTTCAGATATTAGCACTAGATATAGCGCAGCAACGGTTTCGGATATAGTACCACTCTCTTGAATTTGTATATCCGCCGCCATGTTTAGTAAATCAACAATGTTGGCGGTATCCGAAATTATTAGAGACGTTACAATTGCGCTTACCAAATCAGATGATGTCGATGTATCTGATACTCCGACAAAGAATGATACGTTTATGTTCTCTATGATAGATGATGTGTCAGAAACGCCTGTATCAGACTGTATATTTAAGTTGTGTAATGCGCTAGAAGTATCTGTAAGATAGCTAGATATAGTGTTTGTTATAGATTCTACTACAGCACCGCTATCTAATATTCCTGCCGACACCAATAATGATAAAGCCTCGACAACGCCGGAAGTATCTGATAAAGTAAGTGTAGTAGATTCATTTATTGATTCCACTCCAGATCCTACGTCAGTAGACTTGGCATAGTTGGAAATGTCTAAAGAACTGGACGTTGTTCCAGAGTCTGTAACGGTTTTTAAGGTTATTCCGCCGCTTGATTTAGTGGCCCAAAACCGTTGTATTGGTTTGTACAAATCGTATCGCGTGGCTGAGTTGATCTGTAGCATCAACTCCTCATCAGTTAGAGCGCGGTTGTAAATTCGTATATCGTGTAAATCACCGGTTGTGTACGCGCTGGGCGACGAGTCACGCCACGCGCCTACGGCTGTCCGGTTGGCCGAAACCTCGGACTCGGTATCAGTGTTCGTGGCTGCCGTTACACCATCGACAACCAGCCGCCGCAACGAAAGCGACTCAAACACCCCTGCGTAGTGATACCACGTATTAGCGGTGTAAGCCGATCCATCGGCTTTGCCAGCACTTGACCCGGCTCTATGCCATACGCCAGGGACGCCGTTATTGGTTCGGAGCGTGTAGAATTGAGTTCCTGACAAAGAATCGCCAATAAAAATTAGCCCAAAATCCGCCGCGCCTCCGGTAACTGACGAACGGAACCAACAGGACATCGTGAGCGGGATTTCTGCGACCTCTTTGTCACATTGCAGATATTCACTAAACGTGTTGTCGAAGTTAATGTGTTGTCCAAATTCAGATAAGCCCGTCCTAGTTCCGCTCGGAGTTAGTACACATCTTCCCGTTACATCATTTATACCATTACCAGGCAACCAAAACACCAGCCCATGAGCTTGCGGGCTTTGGTGGTTTATTTGAACATATCTATTTAGATTCGGATGCCATTGGTTTCGCCAACTCATTAGCTAACGCCTGCGTCTTGTTCCTTAAATGGTTTGATGTCTAGCTGCCACGTGCTGTTAAATGTTTGGCCGGATATATTTTTGATGACATACCGGTTTCCGTAGGGGTACATTTTGTGAGGCGGCAACGCTAAAACTTCATCTGTTGATGTTGACGGGTCACGAGACTCGAATGCTCCCGCATAAAACACGGACTGAGCATCCACATTACTCCCAACCGTGCCGTCACCCCCTTCTGGAAAAACTTCAGTAGTTTCGCCATCGCCCGGTAACACCCACAGCTCGGCCACCAAATCACCTGCGGCGGGGGCAGTAGTATCATAATGTACAGTTAAATACGGGATTGCCAAATGATCTTCGGCGGTATCGTTGTCGTAATCACCTGCGGCTCTAGAATCGTTTGATAAAGATGCGTTTTTGTCTATTACTGTTTGTAAGGCCGTCATTGTTTATACTCCAGTATATAACGCTGTTGCTATTACGTCTACAGATTCGTTTACGTTTGATTGTATTGCCGAATCAGACGCTCCTTGTATTTGCGCTACGCTAAAATTACTGTTTTTTGCCAACACAAGTTTAAGAATTCTTTTTGCTTCTACGGCAGTATTGGTAATTGCGGCAGCCGCCCACCTAACTCTGTTGTCGTGCGCACCGGCAGTTTGGTCAAACGGCGCAACATCATCGTTACCAGATGCAACCATTTCGGCGGCAATTGCGATAGCAACTTCTATTTTATTGTTTAAGTCTGTATCTGTAAATAAGTTTCTTAGCTCTATATAAGTAGCCACTATAAAACTCCATGCATGATTCTATAATTTAAATATGGTAAAATTATACCATAAAAAATAAGCTATGTCAAGGTAACAGGGGTAAGCCATGTGGAAAGTTACTGTATACAAAAAAGATGATTTAAGAAATGTTCAGAAAACTGAACGAGTTATAAATTACTTAGAGGGAAATAGAAAAGAATGGTTATTAGCCATTCTGAATTTGTATCTTTTTAACTCAAAAGATGTATCAAAAATAGAAATTATAAAAACTAGGGGTTAGACTCGTTCATAGACTTCGATTCTACCCATGTAAAATTCGCCAGGATTAGTGGGTTTCTATACCTTCTGGTAGGTAGATATCAATTACCTAAAATAAAACGCTTACAAACGAAATTATGAGTTTTGAATTTTTTAATGTGGTAGCCTAAACTTTACGTTTACTCCAACACAAACAACGTCTTTTATTTTCACACTATCAATTTGTCTGCAACATAGCCCGGCACCGATGATGGGTTCGTGCTCACAGACATATACCCTATCATTTTCTTTAATCCACCTATTGTCTCGTTCACAAATTCTGCAAAGAACAGGGATACTGGCTCTGTCTACTAGTTTGTGTTCAGTGATAGGCACTTCTCGCCAAGCATCGCCCATCATATTATCATACATTCTTTCTAGCGGCGTCTTTGCATCGTTCCAGGCGTCATCAAAAGCATCCTCAAAACAATTCATAATATCCTCCTATGTTATATAATAACATAGTAAGCGTTACATGTCAAGGTACGTACCTTGACATTTTGTTAAAGATATGTTATTATATCAAGTATAATTTATTGAGGATAAACGCATGTCTCGATGTGATCATTCAGAAACCACTATAAAAGTTATAGAAGAGCAAAAAACTGCTTTTGATAAATACCTAAATAAAGAAATTAAATATACTTCAATAACAGTAATTGAAGTATGTAAGTTTTGCGGAGCAAAGATTAGTGACAAAAAATAATTGTGACCATACGGGCGGTATAGTAAAAACAGTTCACCGAATAGGAATAGGAAACGGATCTATTAGAAGCTCTCGCGTAGTTCATGTATCTTGTAAAGAATGCGATGAACTGCTTAGACGAGACACAAAGAACGAATTAAAAAACGGAAGTGGGTAGTCTATGAAAGAATGTTATCACGAAAACATAAAACCAAAAACCAGAAGAATTAAAATAGTAGATCCAGAAACAGGAAACGTAACATATACTACAGTTACAGTATATGTATGTAAAGACTGTGGTTTAGAATTAAATGTCTAACAATTGTAAACACTCTAATACTGAAAAAGTAGAATCAGAAGCTACTAAATATAATAAATCTACTAAAAGATCAGAAACAATTATAATACATCTACTTTATTGTAAGGACTGTAATAGAATATTATATATATAATATAAAGTAAATAATTATATTTATATTAAAAGATACTAATATTAGTATCTTTTTTTATTTTATAGTAATAGGATACTTAAATGATTCATACTCTAATATATTTATTAGTATTTACTTATATTGCTTTAATAGTATATATCTTTATTGGTTTTATATTAAATAAAGATATAAATAATAAGATATATAAAGTTATGTTTAATATAGCCTTATTAAATACATTAGTTAGTATAGCATTACTATTAAATAATATTATGACTATATTAATAAAGTACACTAACATTACTTGGTAGTTATGGTATATATAAGTTAATACGATTAATTATATTATATTGATATTACATAGTATAGCTTTTAATATATAAGAATAAGAACTATGAAATATTATATTATATTATATAAGTATGTTGTATTGTTATATTATAATATAATAAAATGCGTGTAGTGTGCGTGTACATGTGAGATATGATTGTGAGAGGTAATTTTGGATAGCGCGGATTTTTAAAGCCTAGTCCTGTTTTTGAAGCCCGATGTCGCTAAAAATCAGGGGTGATACTTTTGGGTGTAGGGGTGTACAATCATAATCATATGTGATACATAATTATGTATCACATATTATCTTTCAATTGTTTTTGAAATTATTGAAATTAGAACATATGTCATAGTCCTTTTGAACTACAGTACAATAAGCTATTACGCTACAATATACATCATACACTAGGCATTATGTCGTAAATAATATCTAGGCTATATGGCTTAGTAATACTACACTATACCGTGTAGTCTGTCAGTATCCACACTATACCGTGTATATGTTATACATCTTACACGGTAACGGTATATAAACCACACTATACCGTGTAGAATGTTTAGGTAATGTGGCGTAGTGAAAATAGGCCATTTGGCGGATGAAATGCCGGTAAAAATCGGCTATACTGTTGACAGTTGTTCGGCTTTCGCCCCACGCCGAACGACACGGAACACGGGGCATAAGTGTAGGCACACAAAGGTAGGTACACAAATGTAACACACACGTCAGTAGACGGACATACACCACACATTGCCGTGTGGACAAGTATGCAAATAACATACACATACCCGCTATATGTAAATATATGCCGGTGTGTGGAAAAGCGTAAAGTACACTTTAGCGTGGCGGTACGTCCATAAAGCACTATCTCCCTATAATGTAGGTTATGGGGTTAGGATTAAGCCGTTGGTGTTTAGCAAGGCTTTACGAATCCGATGATTATAGCGTGTAATCTTTACCGATAAAGCGTAGCATATGGCGTTAGACTAGCAACCTCGTGCCATAGAACACGTGTTCTAAGCCGGTACACTTAACTTACTAGCTATCTTAATTAAGACGTGTATGTATATAGATGTACTATGTAGCATATACGCATAGAAGATTGCGGTTTGTTCGGTTAAATCCGTGGGTTGGAGCGTAAAGGGTATGGACAATGCACCTATATAGGGTAGCGGCCACATGTCCGCTATAGCCTAACACGCAAAAGACAGTATACATGCCGGACGACTTCACACAAAAACGTGTGTACACTTAACCCTCACAAAAGACTATGGGTAGGTTGTAATACCTGCCTATACCAGACCATAGTATCCCCCCTATTATAGAAAATACATACTAGGCTTACCAGATACGATCTCCCTATGTTAAGAATGTTAAAAATAGGGATTGCGTATACGTTTTGCTTTAATTTTCGCCTAAAAATAGGGATGTGAGGTACTAATCTGGTATAAAATGGGGCGATAGTGTGCTCACTAGATCGCTATATATAGAAATCGGTCTATATAAACAAAATCCGTTGTCATGACTAAAAAATCGCTATATAGCCATCTAATGAGTACATTATCAATAAGGAGTTCATCATGGCCAAAATATCATCTACTAAACTATATCAAGAAAAAAGGCACATTGGCGTTGCTATCCAAATACGTCTTGACGATGACGAGAATCTAGAACATGGATACAGCGAATTATGTAACTATTTTGGTATGGACTACAATAAAGAAAATTTGGCGGCATTACGTGACACAACCCAAAACGATAAGGTATCTTGGCTTATCATAAAAAACGGCACGATATTAGAAAGGCATGACGGGTGATTAAATGAACCTAACATCATACGCTATCAATCTATGGTTGTTTATAATCATCGTAATGCTTACAGCGTCGCTACAGCTACACGGCGCACTGTTCTTGTCGTCAATCCTAGTTTGGCGTGTATTTATGCCGAAATTTAGGTGATTTATGTTAGCTAAAATCATTTACAATGGTAAGTCTACAATGGGTGTATTTGAAAATTATCACGGTCTGTTTGTTATCAATGGTTTGGCCTTTACCGAAAAATCCATCGAACAAGTAAAAAAACACCCTACCTTAAACCGATACATAATAACCTTAAATAAAAAACCTATCCCGTTTGACTATAAACGGAAGAAGAGCGTATTAAACAATTAATAGAATTTAGTCTATTATCTTAATCCATCTACTATAGATTATATACAATCGTATGTAGTCTATGTTGGGTTGATTAAACAAACAAACATTACCAACAGGAGGTAAATATCATGTATAAAACCCAAAAATCGCAAGAACAGTTGTTCGATATTATTGCACAAGCTTTCGTCAATGCCCGTAATCTCAACATCCCCAGCGCGGAAGATTTTGAGGCGCAGTCCCAAGCCCGTGTGAAGGAATTAGAGGCCGAACTCGAAAAATGGTCGGCGAAAGTCGGCATTGACGATGACTTGGACGAGTTGGTTATGACCAAAGTCGGTGAGGTACGCAGCAAAATTGAGCAGCACGATGCCCAGGACTTTGCGCAACAGGCCGCCGAACAATCAGCAGGAGCGGCGACAGATTGGGCGCTGGGGCTGATCGAGGCGATGGGGCTGGAAGAGGTAATTATCAACAAAAAGCAAAGGCGAGGGCGGTTTGTGGTGAAAAATGACCGTATGCAAGCACCTGACGGCCAGGAAATTATGGGCTTCACGTCAACCTCAGACGATCTAGGGGTCAAGACCGTGATTGCAAGTTGGGCGCTGCCCGACTCGCACGAAAAAAGGAATGTTGGCAAGTGGCTTGTCGGCCACATGGTAGATGATCTCTTTGGGGTAGAAGGTGAAGTAAGCGGCATTACCTCAGCAGGAAACTTGGTAGCGAAAGCCGCCGAGGTCTGGGGCGTGTCCTCAGCGGGGCTGAACAGCACCCCGATGCAATCAGGTAACAGCGCAGCGGGGCGTTTTCTCACAAAAGAGGAAATCGCGGAACTCACTTTTGCCTAAACGACACAATAATACAATAACAAAAACGGAGACAATAAAATGGCACGAGGATATTACGGCAGCGGCGCATCGCTGCAAAAGTTGGTAGAAATTCACAAAGCCCTGGAAGAGGCGCGTCAAGCAACCGGCGAAAACCACTTTGAAGCATGTCAGGCGGCAATGGGCTTGGGTTTGAAACCGGCGGCTATGCTTATTAGTGGGCGATATACACCCATACAGGTGAAGTGCGGCTGGGACAAAGAAGGAAACCCGCGCAAAGATGCGGAAGAGGTCTTGGAAGAAGCCGAACAATCCGGCTATAATTACGATGGGCCAGCTTGGGAACCGCCGCAATTTGGATCATCCGCATCTACCAAAGTAACAGTCACAAACACCGTCACAACTCCTGAAAAAACCGCAGAAGAGAAAAGAGCGGCGTTGTTGGCTAAAATGACGGCGAAGATGGCCGGGTAGTAGTACGTTAATGCGTTGAGCGGAGGTAAACGAAACGATGAAACGCGCAGAGAAAAAAGCAATAAAAAGGAAAGAAGCTGAGGAAAGACAGCGGCTCTGGAGTCTTTTAGATTCCGTGGGGCGGCTTAATTCCTTAGACGTAAGGCTGGGCAAAGGTGTTGGTGCGAAAAAACAACGCGCCCGAATTATGGAAAAAATGACACTGGGTCAGTTACAAGAATATAACGCTATCGAAGATTAGGCGATTATATCAGGTGCAAACTAGAGCATAAGAGTGTTTCTAGTTGGTTAAATCGGTTGCTCTCTCAACCAGCCCAAATGTATCAAAATACCGTTTGTAAGAAAAGGTATGAATTATGTCTACAGACAATGAAATAGAAATTCTAGAGTGTTCGTTCAATGAGTTACTTGTAAATTCTCATGAAGTGGTCTGTTTAATTGGAAATAAACTTATTATAGACACGCATAATTTTGATAAATCAGGGGATCTCTTGTCTACATTGAGCGTGAGAATTACCGGGCATGAAAGCGTACGAAAAGTACTCGAATATGTACTGGAAAGCTTTTCTTCACATCATGTTCATGTTTATGAAGGAAAAATTTACAATATCTTTTACATGGGAAAAGGCAAACGCATTAAAGAGATACTGGTAAATTCAAAAAAACGGTAGGTGGTGGTAACGATGACTCTTAAAGATGATGTAAAGTATTTCTTACAAAAAACAAATATGAGTACGAAAGAAATAATTGATTTTATTCAAAATGTCAGAAAATGTAGGCGGTCAGTTGCGGAGCGAATTTATCATCAGATCATAGCGGAAATAATGAGGGATAAATAATGAACTGGGACTCTATCATAGAAGATATGTTAATTATGTTCGATTCGGATCGACATACCATAGGAAAAAGTGGTACTTTAAGAATGTATTTCCACGATAGAAAATCCGCCCTAAAATGCAAAAGGGATTTAGATAAGGCCGGATATAATTCTGTCTTTGGTCAATCCGTAGTTGGTACAATTACAAATGTGTTTAGTGTTGATGTTGCTAAACCTATCGCCATAGACCAACCAATTTTAGTTAAGGATGATATAAGAATATCAGTACTAGGAAGGGATGTTACAGCTAGAAACATCCTAGAAAAAGAAACAGAATCTTATGATTTTCCTCCGATAGATTGTTACAGAAAACACGAAGATAACGTTAATTTCAAAGTAACGTTCTGGGTAAATGTAGGCGGGAATAAATATATCGTAACTTATAATTATTTAGAAGCACAAACATTTGAGCAAAGTTTGTTCGATTGTGAAATTAAGAACGTAGACGGCGGTAGTTTTAGAAGAAAAGGAAAGAAACAAAAGGGTGCTCTTGCTATACTAGCAAAACATGAAGATAGCTTTTGGGATGACGCAATGGTGTAATTATGGTATATCAAGTGACAGTAAAAAAACGAGGACACACAATAAACACATTGGATATTGAAGTATCGGACCGGGAAATAAATCCCGGTATGGCTTCTATACTAGAAGCCGAAAAGGTGTACAATAAAGGCAAGATTTTTGATCATAAAATGTACTACGGAATTACTATGGAAACTAGAAAAGTTTCCAATGGTAATTTAGTTTTGACACAATAGTGAATAGGCCTCTATCGTCTAGCGGCTAGGACATTACCCTCTCAAGGTAAAGACGCTGGTTCAAATCCAGCTAGAGGCATATATTATTTTAGGAGAACATAATGTTATTTTTGGTAAATGAAAAAACTTCAACATTTTTTTGGACAAACAAGCCGCCCCACATAGCTGATGCTAAGAAAGCCCTCTTAGTACAAGCCGACGGGCATGAGTTAGAAAAAATACTAGAAGAAATTCCGTCTTTAGATACCGGTGAAAGAGTTCAAAGATTCTATGGACAGGATGCCGTTAAAGCCGCTTTAACGCTTTGTCAATTTCCGTAGATTTTTATTTCGTAACAAAAAAACAGAGGTTCGGTAATCATGGATGAAAGATGGAAAAATTATTTAACTATCGACAACTACCACAAATGGCGGAAAAACTTATTTGATGCTTATGCAAAATACGAGAATAAAACAACATCTGATTCTTTTTATGATATTTATATCATCAAAACGGCTGTTATGTTTCTTCCGTTTTATTTGAAGTATTTAGCAAAAGTAAAAAGTTTTAAAGATTTATTAAAAGAAATGAGCTACATATTTTTAAGCGCCGATTTAAACAATTGCATTGAGCCAGAAAGAACAATGATATATGCTTTAAGAAAAATGAACAGTACCCGTACCATAGAGTTTATTTTTGATGTTTGTAATAGTTATAAAGCGTATAATGAGTTTTTACCTCTATTTTTAATGGATTCTTCAGACTATTACAGAGTTTGCTTCTATCTTATCAGTGAGTTGAATAATGATTAAATCAGTAAAAACACCAAAACTAAATAAACGCCAGTTGACTGATGTCGAAGATTTAGCAGAAAAATCTGTATCTAGGGCATTTATGATCTCAGACGACATATTAATACTTGTATTTAATGATTCCTTTATGGTTATAAGTGCTAGTACAGACTGGGATGGTATACCAGAATTAAACTTTAATCCTTATTTATCAATAGATAATTATTTACAATGTAATTTAGTTGATGAGGCGGATTACAAAAAATATCTAAGTAAACAAAGTCTGCATAATAAAAAAATATCAGAGGAACGAAAAAAAGCGGACATGGCGCTTTATAACAGAATTAAGAATAAATACGGATTATAACATGTGTCGTAGAATTTGCTGTGTATGCGAAAAGTTTTTAGGTAAGAAAAAAGAATGTGATTGTGACCAGGAGACGCACACATATTGTGAACCATGTATGAAAGATAAATGGAAAGAAATACATGAGTGGCTAGAGGAACAAGATAATAACGACAAGTAAAATTACAAGCCCGTTTAGTCTAGTGGTTATGACGCCGCCCTTTCAAGGCGGTAACCTGGGTTCAAATCCCAGAACGGGCATTAGCTGGTGGTGAAGATAATGGTTACTTCGATTTCAACGAATTCGGCTACATGCCGACTAATACCATTATTGACCTTTCCCCAGTTATATATCTATATAGTATAGGGTAGTGTAGGTAGCAATTACATCGTTCTGGGATACATTGTTACTAATTGTTCTCCCTTTATTCAGTAATAAATCGGTGCTGTAGATAACAGATACTTCGTGAACAGAAAATACTGTTATCGTTTGTTGCCCGTGATAAAATATTTGATTTAGTGGTGTAGAAAAGGAGTTCATCGCCTCTTTGGGTCACTGGTTCGAGTCCAGTCTTTCGGTAACGAAAGTAGCTCAGTTGGTAGAGCAAAAGATTATAGCCCTTTTCGCTAGTTCCCTAAAGGAGAAAAAAATGAAAAAGAACAGAAAGCCCATCGACCGAAGATTTACCGAAACAAGGCTTGCCGGTGGCTTTGGTAAAAGAGCAGCGAAGCAGTCTCCAGAACAAGCTCTTAGGAGATGTGTAATGTCTTGCTTGTTATGGGAAAATATAGCCTATCAAGACGGCAATTTGGTGGTAGATGATATAGCGAATCTGATTCCTCTTGTCGCCCCAGAGATTGTTTTTGACATCGCTGTGAAAGCCCGCACAGAACAAAAGCTACGGCATGTTCCGTTGCTTATTGCCAGAGAAATGGCGCGGATTGATTCGCATAAAGGTCTGGTAGGAAAACTACTACCGCGTATTATTTTGAGAGCGGATGAAATCACAGAGTTTGTGGCGCTATATTGGCTCGATGGAAAGCAGCCCATATCTAAGCAAGTAAAGGTAGGTTTAGCTGCGGCATTTGATAACTTTGACGAATATCAATTCGCAAAGTACAACAGAAAAAGCCAAATTAAACTTAGAGATGTGATGTTTATGGTACATCCTAAGCCCGCTCAAGGCAAAGAGGAATTGTACAAAAAATTGGCTGATAACAAGTTATCCGTCCCTGATACATGGGAAGTGGCTTTATCCAGCGGCGCTGATAAAAAGGCTACATGGGAGCGTCTAATAAAAAATCGGAAGTTGGGCGCATTAGCTTTTTTGAGAAATCTACGCAATATGGAGGATTTCAGAGTAGATAGGAATGTTATCAGAGAAGGATTCAACAACATCAGCCCCAAATGGCTGCTGCCCCTTAACTATTTTGGGGCGGCAAAATTTTCTCCCAGGTATGAGAAGGAAATAGAAGACCTTATGATTAGGGGGATGTCAACGTTCCCAAAGATTTCAGGAAAGACGCTGTTAGTTGTTGATGTGAGTGGATCTATGCATTCCAAAGTAAGTAGCAGAAGTATTTTCTCTAGGTTGAATGCCGCTTGTGCTATGGCAGTCATGGCGAGAGAAATGTGCGAAGACATAACAATATACGCCACAGCTGGCGATGATATGGCTAAAAAACACGCCACTACCTTATTACCGGCCAGAAGGGGCTTTGCTCTGGCCGACGCAATCCTAGAATCCAAAAAAGTTATTGGTGGAGGCGGTATTTTTACCAGACAGTGTCTGGAATATATCAGGAAACAAGAACAAGATACACCTGATAGGATTATTGTTTTCTCAGACAGTCAAGACTGCGATTATACAGAAAAAAGAGTACCGAATCCGTTTGGCAATTATAATTACATTATAGATATTTCGTCTCATAGACACGGAATAAACTATAATGGTGTCTGGACAGCAGAAATTGCTGGCTGGTCTGAGCAATTCTTAAATTACATCCACTATTACGAGAATAATTAAATGGTAATAAAATTAATACAGATTTAATTCCTGTAAGACAGGGGCATTTAAGGGTATTTACATATTAAGTTATAAAAAGTAATCAGGGCCGTTAGCTCAGTTGGTTAGAGCACCTGCCTCATAAGCAGGTTGTCGTCGGTTCGAGTCCGACACGGCCCATTTAGAGATAAATAGGTGATAGTATGAAAGTTTTAGTATTATACGAAGATTCCGTTTCTTCTTACAGAATGGAAAATTATCTATCAACTTGCAATGGAGAAAAAGTAAAGTAAGGCTTAAGGCTTAGGACATAATATAATGAATTTTTTATATAGAACTTTGATTATATATATAATAATAATGATACCCCTATCTGTAATAATTTATTTCGATGTTAAGCATATTTACGCTTATACGATTGGTTGTTTTGTGGTTATTTTTATATATTATATGGACAGGAAAAATATTATATAAATTAACTGTTATTTTATTATGGGATTAGAAAATGATTAGAAAAGCAGATCACAAAAAACTACCTGCAATGTTTGACAAAGACAGACATGAGCTATCATTGTGGGACTTAGTATATTTTAATAATGATAAAAAACGTGATGTGTTTTGTATTACAGATATTACCTCACGCGGTATGGTATTAGAAAACTCCGAACACACATATATTGCTACATTTGATGCGTCACAGACTGCGCCAGTTACAGCGTTTAAGTATGTTGTGAAACATCCGCACAAAGGAATAATTCTTAAAAACCTTAGTATAGATGTTGTTTGGATGCAATTTTTTATTGACTCTTTCAAGAGACGTATGAAAATACCAGATATTGAACATTGTAGAGAACGTATTTTTGAATCATTTGGTATTACATAAAGAGGTTAATTATGGTTATTTTACACGGCGGCGGTTTACAGCTTACGGATTGGGATTTTTGGAATAGGGTTAGGATGGCATCTTCTTCGGATTATGGAGAGAAGCCTTCGCTTTTGTTAGTGGATTATGCGCAAAATTCCACATCAGAAGAATATAATTTTCCGATGTTTGTTGATATTCAAAGAAATCAACCTAATCATCATATGGCGTTATTTACTTTCTTTGATGTAGATGTCACAGACGGAAGTGAAAAAGACCTGGAAAAGATAGATAATGCAGATGTTGTGTTTGTTATGGGCGGGTGCGAGGACAGGTTAAATGAAGCTTTACGAAAACACAACGCCATACTTAATATTTCCAATTTTATCCTAGAGCAAAAAGGGATTCTTGTCGGTCATTCAGCGGGAGTAAACTTTTTGTCCCAATACTGTTACTCAAATGACAGAGGCGGTATCTATGGTGGATGGGGGATATTAAATATCAAAACTTTTTGTCACTATAGTTCCCAGAAATGGGAACAGCTAAACGAATTACAAAATCACCATCCAGAGTTTCCAACAATCCCTTTAGTTCAAGGTGAATATATCAGATTTGAACGAGGGGTTTTTATGTGCTACGAAGAATGTAGAAGTCGTATGTGCCAGCAATGTGAGGATATACAAAACATAAAATTATGTGAGGGAGATATTTACGCAAAAGAGCTTGATGTCAATACTTTTGATAAACCATCGTTAGAAAGCGTTTATTGTACAGGTGATTATGTGGAACTAACCTTTAGTGATGGTGGTATAGAATTAATAAGGACAAAATGAGAATATGAGCCATAGAATACGTAAAAATTGTATGAAAAAACAATGTAACGATACGGATTTTGTAGATCCTTATCTACTTTTTTGCAAAAAAGAGTTTGATGCTTACGTTTCTTCTACACTTAATATAGAAGAAGAAAATTGTTTTCGCGTCGCTCTTGATTTAGGGGATGTGCTTGAGTTGAATCAAATGCATTATGGAGAGTCTGATGAAGTACATTCGTGAATTAAATAATTCTCTATACAAAAGACATTATACGTCAAATTGGAGTCGAGTTGTTGTAGATGGTAACGTCACCGTTGTACAAAATCTTAAAAACCCTCCCGCAGAGCTTATAGTAATTCCAGATATCCACGAAGAATACGATAGATTAATGGAAATCTTGCGTAAAATTCCTTTTACTAAAAAAATTGTCTTTCTGGGCGATTACTTTGATTCTGATAACAAAAAGCACAAACGAAATATTATTAATATGTGTGAGTTTATTCGTGAAAGATTAGGAAAAAGAGAATTTATTTTCCTGTTGGGTAATCACGATGTTCAGTATTTGTCAGATAATGATGCTTATAAGTGCGCATCTTACAGAAAGAAAACACAAAAGTTAATTGACAAGCATCTAATTCCTTATATTGACTTGAAAGATTTTAAGCTCGTTCATCACGAATCAAGAGGTAAGTTAGACTGGTTATTTAGTCACGCTGGGGTATGTAGAGAGCATATTATTTATGATTATCGTTTTAGAGACATTGAACCTATCGGAACTTACCTATCTAAACTAACTAAGTTTATCAATAACTCGTTTCCAGAAAAAAATACGAACTGGAAATATATAAACAAGTATCTAGCGGCTGGGAAAGCAAGAGGTGGAAAACACACTGTACCAGGTGTTACTTGGTGTGATTGGAATAAAGAGTTCGCTCCGCATCCAAGTGTATATCAAGTAATGGGACACACAAGAAAAACTGGTATGGGAAAAAGAATAAAATCGAAGACGCAATATAGCCTCAATTATAATATTGATGACGGATTGAAATCGGTAATGGTATTTCTCAAATATATTGAGTATGTAAGTGAGGTATAATATGAGTATCGAAGCAGCTGGAAAAAGTGAACATTTTACAATCTCCATGAAAAACCCTGCTCAAGATTTGGTAGAAGGTATAAATCGTTATTTATACAAATGGTATAATAAGCTTGGTGCTTTTGATGTACTGGTTGTACATGCTTCAAACAAGATTATGCACATGCGGCTATTATTTGTTACTTATGAGATAGCCGAAGTATTAGCTAATATGGGTATAGTTAAAGAATTTGGGAATTGTATCTCATGGGGACAACGGTCAAAATTATTTTATCCACATCAGAGCGACCATTGTCCCCATCTAAACCACGGTTTCTGCATGATAAAGTTGCGTAATTATGTTGGTAGTAATCCAATAGATCAAATAAAAGACGCTCTTGAAAACTCAGTTGTCGAAGTTAATATTAAAACAGTAAGTTTTTAGAGTGTTTTTAAGTATCGAGTAGAATTAGAGATGTATCTAATTTTTTAAAGATGTATAGGGTGGGTAAAATGATTAAAATTCCAGCTAACAAATGCGATTATAATAAAGAATGGTATTTGAGGCATGTTATTGGTAAGTATCTTGATTTAGAGGGTGTAGAGAATGTGCCTTTTTTGTCCGTTGTAGTTTCTAACGGACAAACAATAAACGTTATTAGAGAAGATATTAAACACGCCCTTATTAAATCCAGACTTTTATCTGAGCATGATTTTGTTGATAGATTGAGGTATAATCTTGTATTAGACATGTATACCAGTGCTTGGGGAGATGATGGCTATCCATTTCCAAACTACTGTTTTTCTTTTTTAGGCATCAGCAAAGAAAAAATGGAAGACCTTGTTTCTAAGGCAATTAACAGAAAAGATTTATATATTACATGGTAATTAAATTGGTAATTACCCGCCCTCCACCAATTATAACACAAAAATCAAATTTGTCAAGTTATTGAATAGCGTAAATTTACTGAACACTGTTCAGTAAATAAACACTGTTCATTAGTAGGAGAATGAGGAGTAATTAAAAATTGGAAGAGATAAATTTACTACAAAAATTTGCTGAACAAGTTAAAAACGATAAATTAAACGGCCCTCCTTTTAAACATATAAGTGTACATTTAGAAGTAGAATTGACGCAAGAAACAGCGCCTGGGTCGATATATTACATGAGTTATGGGAAAAGAGAGGATATAATAGCCTGGAATCACATTAACGATGTTGAAAGAAAAATTCGAGAATATAATAGATATAGGAGATAATAAATTATGTTTGTATTGTCAATAATAGCTTTTGTAGTAGCGTTGCTTTTGTTGGGGTTTGCGATAGCGGAAGCTGCGAATAAAGAGCATGTTTTATCGGGAGTGTTGGTTGGTGCGGCAACACTTGTTTTATTTTTGGGGATAGGATTTCAAGTACTCAGAGTAATACCGACACAATATGTAGGTATTACCAGAAGCTCTGTTACACAAGAACTTGCTGGCCCTTATGAAGAAGGAGTTGTATTAAAGCCGTTTTTCGGTACTGTGTATCATTATCCCGCATCTAAAGAATTTGAGGCGTGTTATGGTTATAATCCCGCTATTCGAGGCAGTTATGGTATTAAGGTAAATTTATGTCATTACTTTAATGTGAGAGAAGTGGATTGGTTAAAAGAAATTAACACTACAGGCAAACTCGACGCTTCTTCCATTATGTCTACCTGGAGAAATAGCACCGTTCGTAGGGTAGCCGACGTATTTAAGGGCTATTCTCCCGAATTGCTTTCTCAAAACAGTCCCAAAGTAGAACAAGATTTGTTTGAGAGGTTATCTCCGTGGTACGCGGAGCGCGGTATTACTCTTGTTCGTGTTTCGTTTGCAAACTGGGAATTTGCAAGCGAACAGGTGGCAAAAGACTTCGACGCCAGTATTACAAAACAGCGTCGGATTGCCGAAGAACAGTCTTTGGCAGAGGCCGCTAAAATTGCCAGACAGCGGCAACTCTATGAAGCCGAGACGCAATTGCAGGTGGCTGAAAAGCAACGAGCCGCGCTTGATGAACTGGGTATTAACGACGACGATGTGGTACAGTATATGTGGATGAAAGCCATGACGGAAGCGGACAAAGTTCCTGACGTGCTGATACTCGGCTCGTCCGACAATACACAGCTTCCTGTAGCCGTTCCTTCAAGAAAGTAATTATGAAAATTATAAAAAATATGAAACTAAGAATTTTAGTGTTGTTTTTTGTAATTCTTAGTGGTCCACTGGTATGTAATGATAGCGGTAGGGGGCCGATGTTTATTGAAAACAACTGCCCAGAAGGGCAAGATGTTTACGTCGATGATGAAGGTAATGCTTATTGTAAGGAGAGCGAATAATGAAGGGTAATTCCTTAGATAAATTAGTAAGCCAGTTGATCGCAGAAATATTACGTGACATTTTAAATGAAGATGATGGAGATATTCATGTAGCACTAAAAGAAAAAATAAAACAGGCAATTGCCGAAATTGATGTCAAAGAAATAACAGATGTTGTCAAGAAAGAAATGATTGAGGTGGTGTTAGAGTACGTTCAACAATCGGATTGGTTATACGAAGTTGATGCCCATGAGGTTTTAGATAAATATATGTTAGATGCATTGAAAGACGCCTTACATATAAAAAGAGATTCCTAAAAGAAAGGGGTTGATGCATTGATAGAAGTGTTAGAAGGATCTGCTCCAGAATTTAGATTATCTTCAAAGTTCACATCAACAATTATGGGAGGAACTACAGTACCATTTCCTATTTTCAGTACAGATGTACGAACTTTTGATTCTCACGCGCTTATTAAGAAGATAAGCAAAGAATGGGAAGACTATAAACTGGCTGAATTTCATTATGTAGAGGATGCAGTGTCTATGAAAAGAGCCAAAATGGAGATCATTGCTGCTGTCTCTGATGATCAACAAGAAGGTGCGAAAGCCATTTTATGGCTGAAATTACCTGGCAATGCAAATAGCGACTTATATAACAGTTGAGGCAAAAACCTTATGATTAATTATAGATTAGATTCAAACACAGTACAAAACAACAACGTACTGGCTACAGCTTCCTTAGATTTTATAACTTCAGTAACTCATAACGCAATAGGCGCATCAAACATAACTACTAAAAATATCAAAACACCGTTTATCTTTTCAAATTGTTGGGGACTTGTTCCTGGAGAATGTCTTTTGTTTCGTTTGTTTACAGACAATAGTAGAATTGTGTCTGTCTATCAAAACGGTAAGTGGTTTGGAGAATATACTATAAAATAATGAATATATTTTATTTAGACCACAACCCGACATTAGCAGCGCAATATCAAGGCGATAGTCACGTTGTTAAAATGTGTTTAGAAACAGCGCAAATAATGTCAACTGTGTGTTATTATTACGACGTTCCTGCTAAATACAAACCGACACATCAAAAACATCCCTCTGTTTTATGGGCAGTAAAATCACTAAGCAATTTTACGTGGCTTTATAAACATGGTATCGCTTTGTGTAAAGAATATTATAATAGATATGATAAAATACATGCGTCATATAGTATTATAAAAAGTTGTTATAGAGAATGTAGATATAGTTTTCATAATAAAAAACCGACACCACCCGCATTAGCAATGCCTGATAAATATAAAGTCAAATGCCCAGTAAAATCTTATAGAATGTATTATTATAAAGAAAAGTATTTAACTGGCATAGCAAAATACAAATTTACTAATCCACCTGTATGGTTACATAAATTACAAATGACTGATGTTTTATTAGGAGCTAACTAAAATATGGGGTTATTCAGTTTTATAAAAAAAGCAATAGATTCAGTTTGTGATGAGGTTATTCACGAAAGTGATATTGGAGATGATGGCGATAACACGCCCTACTGGAGAACCAGAGAATCTGGCGTAATCAGAAAAAACCCTAATTATAGGTGGGAAAAAGACGACGATAATACTATAGATGCTGAAGCAACGATAAGGTAATTTACAGATTTTTTACTTATGAACAACTTATCTGAAAAGGATATAAGTTAAATGATTTCAAAAGACAGTGTATCTAGTACTAGCTCAGGAGGCGTTGGCTTCTTTGGCTTATTGGCAATTGTATTCATAACCTTAAAACTTTTGGGCTACATAAACTGGTCTTGGTTTTGGGTTTTGTCTCCCATTTGGGGAAGCTGTTTACTGAGTATAATAATGGTGGTGGTAATTCTTGTTATTACCTTTGTTATATATCGCTAACTTTGTAACCCAGTTGATAATTTTTGCCCCGATAGCTCAATGGATAGAGCAACGGCCTTCTAAGCCGTAGGTTATAGGTTCGAGTCCTATTCGGGGTGCTGGTATTTTTAATCAATGTTTGTTTAGGGAAAATAATATGAAAATTTTTAACGAAAAATACGAACTTTACAAAAAATATAATATTAAAATTAAACATCCCCAGCAATTTGCAAAAGATTGGTTATTATCTTATTTAAATATTAATCCTTTCCATAAAATACCTATATGTAATCGTGATATTTTATCTAGTCTAATTCGTGACATAAGAAAAATGGATCCCAACCAACGTAAAGCGTCATTTTTTAATGATATGTCAAAAATAATACTATACCATCATAAGATTTATAAAAAAGATATTACTCATGGCCCATTGCGTTTATTGATCAATAACTCTTACGACATGATTAAAAACTTTTCTTCTCTAAAGAAATCTAAAATTACTATTGTGTTTAGACCAAAGTTTGATTGGCAAAAAGGAAGATTTGGAGACGGAACCAAATGTTGGCATAGTTTTGATGCTTCTATTCCTGCGGGTCATCAAGATTTAGGAGCAATTTGGGGAAACGTTTATATAGATGATGATTCGTTTGATAGATTCGGAGTTTATCCTGATGGAAAAATGTTTACAAAACCGTTATTTTTCCATAGTTGTAAAATAAATATATCCTTTTATTATAGATTATTTAATATATTACATGGACACAAAAAATATTCTTGGCGAATTTATACTATGCCAATAAGAATAATACCATCAAAAAGATCACCGAAATACTATTACATTTCATATTCTGCAATACCTAATCCAAAGGCACTAAAACTCTCTAGAAGAAGATTATTATCTAAAGATAGTTATACATATTCTACTTATTATGATAGCATGAGAATTAATCTTAATGAGGGTCATCATATTGATATGAAAATGTGTGGGTGTTGTGGTAACAAATATTTACATAAAGATATTCATAGAACCCAATGTCCTGGAAACACAATGAAGGCTTTGTATCATACGGACAAGGTATTTCACAGAATATCGGATGATTTTCGCAGAGGATATCATGTATATGACGTGTACTCAGAAGGAGGCACTTATGAAATTTAACAAATTTGATGATTTAATAAACCTTCTGAAAAAATTAAATACGCCATACACTTTATCTGGTCCTGCGCTGCTTAAAAAAGGTAACGCACTTTTGAAGAGACGTGCTCCTCTTATTTATTTTATACAAGTAGTACAGGATTCTGTAGACTTTTATTTAACTATGGTTGAGTTAGAAAAGTCTCTTCCCAGAGCAGAGGAGGTGTTTTTGTTTGGTAAAAGATTTGATTACGTCAAAGTTTCTGATGCGCACTGTTATTTTTATAGAACAAATCATAAATTTGATGTTAGTGAATTTTATTATGATATAGAAGCGGTTTTTTTAGATCAAAATGGTGCTTTGGTAGATGTACACAACGTTATGAGAAATTATGCACATTTCACCATTAATCCGACGAAAAAGATAAACTCGGTTAATGCTTTGAGAAAAGCGTCTTTTTACGTAGCTCAGACAGGAGCTACCGTTGAAGATGAAAAAGTAATTATGGACTTTAGTCATACATGGCAATTGGTGAATAGAACTGGTCGCTACAACCTAGATAATTTTTGGACAATACTTTTATCTTCTCCTTTTTCTGTAACCGCGATAAATTATCTCATTAAGCATAAAGACCCTTGTGTTAAGAGGTTGGCCGATATGAAAAATGAGATATACGTAAATTCTATGACTTATCTATCACTAACTCTCAGCGGAGGGTTTCTATGTAATAATATGTTCATTGATTTACACACTACAATTGATGATAGAGATATGTCTGACGTAATGTTATCGTGGATGACTATGTGCTATTCTATGGCCTTTTCTCCCCAAGGAACCAGAAACAACGCGGATACATGTACATCATTTTTACGCTCAATGTATTTATCAGAGGCGCGTATTATAAAAATACTTGGGCTAATTAATGTTACTGTTAGTTATATTAATGAACGAACATGTCGTAATAAGGACTCCTTTCTTGATCTTCAAGAAAGAAACCCTTATATTAATTGCCTAAATTGTCTCAGACTTAAATCTAGTTATGAAAAATTTGTTATAAAAGCGTCATCAACTATGCACGATAATTTACTAAATTTAATGTTAGAGTCATCAAGAAAAGGTACATTAAGAGGAAGAGATTTAATAGGTAGAATATCGGTCAAAAATATTCCAAATGCCTTGAAAATGATTAAAAATCATCAAGGTAAGAAATCTGTCAATGACATGTTAATCATGGTAGAGAGAGAATACGGATAATGATTTGTGAAACGCACGTAGTTATTCCTACAAAAGAAAAGTCTGTGACTAGACAAATGGTCTACAGGTGGAAATGTGATAAATGTGATTTTTTAAAGGTAGTTATTTTGGATGATGAGCATGATAGCAGTGAGATTACCGTCATGTCAGAAGGGGATTTGTTAGTTAGACACGTTATGAAGAAATATAAGGTATCTGAGAATGGTTAATACAGAATTAGATCAAGTTATAAGAATTAACAGATTTATAAATAGGTTTGCAAAACTAGGTACCATTAGTGATTCCTATAAAGAAAACATAATGGGATCTAGGGGAGCGTTACCAAATTGTCCCGATGCGTTGATAAATAGAATGATTTCTAACATGGTACACAGTACCGATCCGGTTATATCATTAGGGTTTCTAGTAGACTGCGGTCTTATGGAACATTCTGAAATGATGTATGAAATATACAATAATAAACTTGCTTATAGGAAACTAAAATCGGCTTTAGAGGCTATGGATGTTCTGGTAGAAAATAAAAGAGACACAAAACTCAGGGTTTTCATGTTTTATTGTTTTGTATGTTTTTTATATTATGATATGGTTAAAGCTAGAAACGTGTATGAAGATTCTTATCATTTGCTGACTTCTTTTGGAGAATTTCATATAGAGTACGCTAACTACATTAATGTTATGTTGGATTATAGAAGTTGGAATATGCAACCTAATAAAACATTTAATCGTTTGTTGGATAAACTAGACCATCGTTTAATAATGGTATTTATTAACGTAATAGAAATTATTTATAATTCAAGATGTTTTTATAAAAAAGAAATTATAACCACAATAGAGAGAAAAAAGAAACTGCGCTTAATGAGACAATGTCCAATAAAAGGACATCACATAAAAAATCTTGGAATAACTCCTGGTAGATATATGGGAGAAATTCTAAGGTGGGCAGCAGACAGATACGAAAAGAATAAGGATAATGGATACAGTATCGAAGACGAACTATTATTGATAAAGGATATGATAAATGACAAACGAGCTTTTTCAGCAATTGGATAATGTAAATACTGAGATAGCAAAAACACTAGGCCAAATCACAAAATTCAAGGTAGAGTTTATTGAGTCCGGGGTTTGTTTCACTGCCGTAGGATTTAATGTCATTATGGATAAGAGTAAATCAGAAAAGTTTTGTTATCGAATTAGTAAAGATAAAAAGGTATTACCTGAAGGAACCATATTATGTAATACCATACATAAATTTACCACTTACCCACGATTACCCTTAAATAAGACCACCGCTCTGGTTTTAATAGATGACAATCCATCACTCATATATGAAATAACAGAACAGTCGAGAAAAGATTCTGCGTTTAGGGACTATTGCCTAAACTTCCGGTTTACTTCAGTTAATCCGGTGATTTCGGATAATTTAATACAAAATTTTGTTTTAAAGCATCAAATATCACATAAATTAAATGTATTGTCACTTTTAAAAGACGTGTTGTTTCTAGAAACTTTTTTGGAAGTACATGAATGGACGGAAAAAAATGAAAGATATTTTTAAATATAAGCTTTTTCGTATAGGGAATCATGTTTTTTTTCAGATTATAGAGCAGCACAAAGACGTTTATATTTATCTCAGATATTTTAATAATAGATCGAAGTTTCCTATTAGACTTGGTGTAGAATCTAGACCAGAGCTTTACCATGATATTGTATTTTTACGAGGCGATAGGGTTGCCAAAGACTATATATTCACTTTTGTTGATTTGGGTGATGAAGACGCAGCGAAAGATTATGTACGTAGTTTAGAAAAAGCGTTTGACACACTGGTAAAAGAAGTAAAAAAATATAAATCGAGAATAGAGGAAGAGTATTCATAATGAGAAGTATAGAAGAGCTTATAGAAGCGGCAGTAGACCAAGAAAAGGTGGAAAAAGAAATCAGTGAAATTCAAGAAATAATCAATAACCATTTAGTTGGTGATACATCCACTACTATGGTTTCTGCTGGAGTAAAGATTGATTTAACTGACGTTTCTAAATTAGAAATGAGATACATACATAAAGTTATGACAAATGCTGGATATAGAATAACCACATCATTTAAAGATAATAAATGGACGATTGAGGTACATAATGTCTAGAAACGTAATAACCAGATTTGCTCCCAGTCCCACTGGCGATTTCCACGTAGGCGGCGCTCGAACCGCCCTGTTCAACTGGCTGTGGGCTAAAGCAAACGGCGGTCAATTCATTTTGCGCATTGAAGATACCGACCAGAAACGATTCGATTCTGAGTCCGCTAACAGCATTATTGACGGCATGAAGTGGCTTGGTTTAGATTGGGATTATGGGCCAAATAAAGCCGATATTGAAAGTCTCGGAGCAGATGTTTCTCATGCAAAAACAGGACCATCAGAATCTTATTTACAAAGTCGTAGGTTAGAAAAATACAAGCAGGCTGCCTTCTCTTTGGTAGAGAAGGAATTGGCGTATCCTATTATGTCCGATGGGTATTTGAATATAGCTAAGTGGAGAGATGCTCCAAACATGCTTAAACGCCGTCTTATGGAGTCTGGTAGGCCATATCATATCAGACTTAAGCTCCCAAGAGAGGGAGTAATTGTATGTAAAGATCATTTAAGAGGCGACATAATCTTTCGATGGGACAGGCAAAAAGATACTGTCATCCTAAAAACAGACGGCTTTCCTACCTATCATTTAGCTAGTGTGGTAGATGACATTGACATGCAAATTTCCCATGTAATTAGAAATGAAGAGTGGATAAGTTCTATGCCTATTCATATTTATTTGTATCAGGTTATGGAAACACCGCCACCGGTATTTGTACATACGGCATCCATAAAAAATCCCAATGGACGAGGCAAATTATCAAAGAGAAGTTTAGATAATGATAAACACTCTGTTCCCACAAAAGTGATGGATTATGTAAATATCGCTTTGCCGTCAGCCATGATAAACTTTATGGCCTTATTGGGATGGAGTCCTAAAACAGACTCCGTTTCTAGTGTACTGAGTGTTGATGATATTAAGCGGCTGTTTAATATAAGTGGCATAAGCACTAAACCTAGTGCGTGGGATTTCAAAAAATTACTTCACATTAACAACAGTCATTTTAGACAGATGGACACGAATAGCGTTCAAGATTTAATATATAAAAGAGGTTTAGCATGATATACGTTTGTGGAATTGAATCAGACGAAATGGAGTTTTTTAAGTCGGCTGGCGCAGCAAGAATTTTTGATAAAAATATATTGTATTATTTTGATGAGTCCTGCGACGAGCTAAAGTTGTTTTGTGCAGGAGATAGGTTTACCTTGAACGAAGATGATTCGATAGTAATAAGGTCATCTTCCAATTCTAGATATATGTTAGCGTATTATGCGTCTATGGTTGGGTGTGTGTTAGATCGTCCAATTGATGCAATCGGTTCATCAATGCCAAAAGTTAAAAGTGAGTTGAGAAGAAACGTTGGTGAAAACAAAATAAGTTGGTTTGTCGCTTTTTCAAAAAAGGCCGTAACCGAAAATATCGACAAGTTTTTCTATCCTCTTGTATACAAACCTGTATCTGGCAGGCATGGCAAAGGCATTAGTCTTTTACAAAATCAACAAGAGCTTTTAACCAAAGTCGGTGAACACAACTGGAAATACCCTATATTCTTGCAAGAATTTATTGACAAAAAATTTGAATATAGAATTATGGCCTTTGATGGCAAAATTGTGTCGTGGGCCAAAAAGATGCTCAAAACTAAATCAGGGAATCAATTTGGTGGTAGGAGGTTTGTCAAAAGAGACAGGCTTCATAGTGATTATGTAAATTATGTTAGAGATTACGCAAAACAGGGTTTAGTAGGTATTGATATTGTTAGAGACAGGCATGGCAAAATTATTATTATCGAGCAAAATAGAGCGCCAGAATTTAGCGCTCTTTCTAGAGCGTTAGACGAAAATGTAGCAGACAAAATTATAAACGGTCTATTGGAGAATTAGTGTGCATATATCCAAAATTAAAAAAGCGTTAGACGAAAGAGTGTATTCACTCAAAGATATGGATGAATATCTAAGGTTTATTAAATATCCTATTCCCACAGAAAGTTTGTTATCTATTTATTGTCAGCCTAGATACAAAGACGTAATAGCGGATTTTATTAAATTTACAGAAAGTTTTTATAGCGAAGATCCGAAGGACATGTACTTGTCCTACAAGAAAACAAGACAAGTTAAGGGTAAGGTTCTGGGAGAAACATTGCAACCCATAAGAGTGGCAATCACGGGTAGTGATGTCTCTTTACCTCTTTTTGACATCATCTTGTTTTTAGGTAAGGACGAGGTTTTGGGTAGACTAAAATCATTTTTGAATATGATTGGAGATGGCGATGATAAAAATCCCATCCAAAGATGAATATTATACGTCCAGACACATTGATTTGGCAGAACTAAAGTCTATCAGTTCTATGGGGATACATGAATTTGCTGAATATGGAGATGTTGTCGAAACAAGAGATGGTATATACATATTTCAGAATAACAACGCTCCGATATTAGCTGTAGCGCACTTAGATACTGTGATACAAGAATTTGGATGGGAAGTAATTAACAATGGTAAAACACTGAAAAACCCTCAGTTAGATGACAGGTTAGGCGCATATATAATATTATGCCTTTTAAAAAAGCATGGAATAAATTACGACATCTTACTAACAGAAAACGAAGAAATAGGACGTAGTACAGCGTCTCATTTTAGAGCGCCCAGAAAATACAATTGGATGTTTGAGATAGATCGATTTGGCGATGATGTTGCCATGTATAAATATTATTGCCAAGAATACGTAAAGCTTCTAAACGAAAACGGGTGGGGTAGAGTTAGTAGAGGATCAAACACAGATATAAACCACTTAGGGCATTTGGACATAACAGGGTTTAACTTTGCGTGTGCTTATAGTAATAATCACTCAAAACAAGCAAAGCTCGATATAGTTTTATTAGATTCTATATTAGACAAACTTATTCCCTTCTTAGCAAAATACCAAGACATAGTTTTACCAAGAATTGTAGAAAAGACAACTTATCAATCAACAAATTGGCAGCGTTTACCGCGTAATGATGATTACTGGCAAAGTTATGCCGATGATACGTATGATTATTGCGATACTGGTAGTAATACTACTTATGTTAGTCAGCATAACCAAAGTCACAATGATTGTGACTTTTGCGATAGTCTTTTATGTATGGGAACAGAAGAGTGCCAAGTCTGTGGCTGTAATTATCATAACAGTGTATTTGTATATGTTTACGGCTCATGTTCACACTGTTTACAAGGAATATTATCAGATGTTCCTCATATAGATGACATAATTAAATCAATAAAAGAAGTAGACGCCGATTTTGAAATATCTCTAAATTATATCATGAGTTTAATTGGAGGAAGTAAATGGTAGTAATACAAGAAAAGTCCGTGGGGTTTGATAGAAATAAACTTCATTCGCAAATAAATGCTGGATTTAGTGATCTTTTAGACACTATGGATACGGGTAAATTTGTTTCTGGAAAAGTATATAACATATCGTTTTACAAAAACTTTATAAAACGATTGTTAGGAAGTTGGTATAAGACGGACAACTTCAAAGTCTCTCCGTTGCGCGATGTAGATTTATATGAACTATATGATTTTATAGGTCATACACTGCCACAGAGCTTTATGTTTTTCTGTTACAATGATAAAACTTTTTCATTGGTCGATGTTTTACATTATTATATGTGTAGTACGCAGCTTCCGTGGCGTATCTCAAGAAACTCCCTTGAAAAGATGGCATCAACGGCTGTTGTTGACAAAGACTACGCAGTTGAACACGTAGACTATAAAGTTACGTTGGCAAGTACTATGGATTGGAAACCTGGTACGTTTGGGTCCAGTCATTACGGAACCAATGAAAGTGGTAGCTGTTTCTTTGGCGGTAAATCTGGCGCAAGAAAAATGTTGATTCATAGCAATTCGTTTGCCATAAAGATTTTTGACAAAAAAGATAAGCCGATTG
>JAAUYD010138435.1_pt1 | contig 86659 bp, 75 predicted proteins | sample 7278101 | NCBI WGS metagenome assembly JAAUYD01 (sample SAMN14350128, study PRJNA611818) | marine sediment metagenome | isolation source: surface marine sediment (0.6m) | place: French Polynesia: Moorea | collected 2018-08
CTCGCCGCCCGCGAGTGCGAGCGAGCGCCGGGCCTCGTGGTGCGGCTCGGCGTCGCGATCGACGAGGTGGAGAGCCGCGACGACGGGTTCGTGGTTCGAAGCGAGGCCGGGGCGACCCGGGCCTCCATCCTGCTCGACACCAGCGGAGATGCGACCACCGCGGCCCGCGTCGGGTGCGGTACCCGAAGGGCCGAGCGACCCCAGCGCCCGAGCTACGTGTTCCGCCTGTCCGGCGTCGACACCGCTGCGCTCGCCGGCTTCGAGCGGGTGCGCACCAGCGTGTCGGTCCAGACGGGTGTCCGCGAGGGCGCTCTGCCCGCGCGTTGCGAGTCGGTGACGGTGCGTGCCGGCGTCGCGTCGGGCGACGCCTTCGTCACCCTGACGCTCCCCTCGCAGACCGACGAGGGCGACCTCGCCAATCCGGCGGTGGTGGCAGCGCACTGTGCCGAGGGCCGCGAGCTCGCCGAACGCGTGTTCGCCTTCCTGCAGCGCGAGCGCGCTCCGTTCCGGGGGGCCCGGGTGTCCGCCTGGCCCCATCGCGTGGGCGTCCGCGAGACGGCCCGCGCCGAGGGACGGATCGTCCTCGGCGCCGAAGACGTGCTCGAGGGCCGCTCCCACCCGGAGGAGGTCGCCCGCTCGAGCTGGCCCATCGAGCTGTGGGAGGATCATCGGCGCGCGCGCTTCCAGCATCCCAAGGGCAGCTGCTCGATCCCGCTCGGATGCCTCGTGTCGGAGCGACGGCCACGACTGGGCTTCGCCGGGCGCTGTCTCTCGGCGAGCCACGAAGCCCTGGGCGCGGTACGCGTGATCGGCACCGCCCTCGCCACCGGCGAGGCCGTCGGGGTCGCCGCGGCCCTCGCCGCCGACGCCGGCCACGCCCTCGGCGACGCCCCCGCGGCCGAGGTCCGCCGCCGGATCACGGCGAGCGCGGCCCCTTGATGCGCACGCCCGGAAGAGCGACAACCGCAGCGTGAACGTCGTCGACGCCATCCGCGAGATCGCCCGACGGGCGCCGGATCACCCGGCGATCCGGACCGCACGCCGGGGCGCGCCCACCGAGACGCTCGGCTACGCCGAGCTGGTGGAGCGCATGGAGGCCCATGCCGCGCGGCTGCGCGAGGCCGGCGTCGGTGCGGGCGAACGCTGCGGGCTCGTCGCTCGCCAGGGGCCCGCCTTCGTCGAGCACGCCCTCGGCATCCTCGCGGCCGGCGGCTGCCTCGTTCCCATCCCCGACGACCACAGGGACGCCGTCCTCGACGCCTTCCTGGGCCGGGCCGGGATCGAGCGGCTGGTGCGCGAGAGCGAGGGCTTCGCCGTCGAGACACCGGACGTGAAGGGCCCCCTCGGCGACGCGGAGGAGCGCGCCTTCCGCGCCCTCGGCCCCGCCTACCTGCGCTTCACCTCGGGAACCACGAGCACGCGGAAGGGCGTGGTGCTCGGCCACGCGAGCATCGAGGCGCGGCTGCGCGCCGCCAACGAGGCCCTCGGCATCGGCGAGGACGACGCGATCCTCTGGCTGCTCCCCATGGCCCACCACTTCGTGGTGTCGATCCTGCTCTACCTGCGTCGGGGCGCCACGCTGCTGCTCCCCGCGAGCTCGTTGGCGCCCGACATCCTGTCCCTCGCCGGGGAAGGGCACGCGACGGTGCTCTACGCCTCGCCCTATCACTACAACCTGCTGGCGCGGGATGCGTCGGAGCGCACCCTGCCCGACGTTCGCCTCGCCATCTCGACGGCCGAGGGGCTGCGCGCGGAGATCGCCGAGGCGTTCCGCAGCCGCTTCGGGATCCCGCTGACCCAGGCCCTGGGGATCATCGAGGTGGGGCTCCCGGTGTGGAACGACCGCGACCCGGCGGGCAAGCCCACGGCGCTCGGCCGGCCGCTTCCGGCCTACGAGGTCTGGCTGCGCGGCGAGGACGGGCAGCCCCTGGCCGGCCCCGGCGACGCCACCCAAACCGGCGAGGTCTGCATCCGCGGCCCGGGTCTCCTCGACGCGTATCTCGACCCGTGGCTGCCGGCCGCCGAGATCCTCGAGCCCGACGGCTTCCGCACCGGAGACCAGGGCTACTTCGACGCCGACGGCGATCTGCACCTGGTGGGGCGGCGGGCCAACCGCATCAACATGGCGGGCATGAAGTTCTTCTGCGAGGAGGTGGAGGCCGTCCTCGAGCAGCACCCGGCCATCGAGCGCAGCCGCGTCCATGCCCGAACCCACCCCCATCTGGGCGAGATCCCGGTGGTCGACGTCGTGGTGGCCGAGGGAGCGGCCGCGCCCGGGCGCAAGGACCTGGCGGCGTTCTGCAAGGGACGGCTGCCGGCCTACAAGATCCCGCGAGAGGTCCGGGTGGTGGCGAGCCTCGACGAGACCGTCACCGGCAAGCTGCGGCGCCGGCCCGGGCCCGGTTAGTCCTTCGGCGCGGTCGCGAGCTCCGCGGCCTTCACCAGGTCCTCGAGCCCCTCGGCGAAGAGGTCGGGGAAGCGCCAGATGTCCGGCACCAGCTCGCGGCACGAGATCAGCCCGAAGTCCAGGTGGTCCTTGTAGCTGGTCACGGTGATGTTGAGCCCCATGCCGTCGGCCACCGCCGAGACCGGGTAGTAGGTCAGCATCTCGGCACCGCCGCAGTAGAGCGACTCGCGGGGGCCCGGCACGTTGGAGATCACCACGTTGAAGGGCGGCCGCATGCGATTCATGATGCGCGTGCGGGCCGAGATGCGCGCGGCCTGGGCCAGCAGCGCCGGCGTCGCGACCTCGGTCCAGTCCGTCAGCAGGGTGGCGGGCGTCGCGCGTTGGATGCGCTTGGCCGACGCCATCGCCTGGTGGATGCGCTGCAGGCGCGCGGGGCCGTCCTCGATGTCGGTGGCGAGCTCCGAGAGGATGCTCGTCACCCGGTTGCCGTAGGCGCGCTTCTCGGCGTCGTTGCGCACCGAGACGGGCACCATCGCCACCAGCGGATCCTTGGGCAGCTCACCCAGCTCGAGCAGGTAGCGGCGCAGTGCCGTGCCACACACGGCCATCACCACGTCGTTGAGCGTGGTCCCGAACGCGCGCTTCACCTGCTTGAAGGAGTCGAGGGAGAGCGAGAAGTAGGCGAATCGGCGATGGGGCGTGATGGCCCGGTTGAAGGGCGTGCGCGGAGCGGGCGTCTGCGGGATCTCGTCGGCGTCCACCTGGTCGCCACCTCCACGCAGGATGCGGCCGACGATCGGGAGCTTCTCGATGCCGACCATCCGCATCGCGGCGCCGCGTGCCTCGTCGCTCTCCCACAGTCCGCGCGCCGTCCGGGCGGCAATGCGAACCGCTCGCCCGGGCTGCACGGCGAGGCCTCCCGCCCCGCGCAGCAGCATCTCCCCACCGCTGGGCAGGCGGTCGGCCTGCCAGGGCTTCTCGGGCGGGTCGATGACGGCACCGTCCGGCGACTGGTCGAGCAGCACCTGTCCCATCTCGGCTCCGGACACGCCGTCGATGGTGCAGTGGTGGATCTTCATGTAGAGGGCGGCCTGACCCTCCGCGAGCCCCTCGATCACGTAGGACTCCCAGAGCGGTCGCGCCCGGTCCAGGGGGCGCGAGTGGATCCGCGCGATCAGCTCGCTCAGCTGCAGCTCGTCGCCGGGAGGCGGCACCGCGATGTGTCGGATGTGGAAGTCGAGGTCGAAGTCCGGATCTTCGATCCAGTAGGGACGGTCGAGGTCGAAGGGCACCTCGACCAGTCGGCGGCGGTACGGCGGCAGCAGGTGGAGGCGCTCCTCGATGGTGCGGCGCACGCTCTCGTAGAAGCTCCTTCCGCCGAGCCCCGTGGTGTCGAAGGTGGAGAGCGAGGCGACGTGGCCGAGGTTCCCGCCCGCCTCCATCACGAGGAAGCTGTTGTCGAGGCCGGATAGCTGCTGCACGCGCGTCTCCTTCGAAGCGGGCCGTGGCCCCCCTGGCGGGAGAGTCTACGTCGCCTCGGCTCGGCGGCGAAACGCGTGCTGAGCGATCGCTCAGCAGCGCCCCGGGCTCAAGGGAGGGCCCGGGGCTCGGGCGCTCGCAGGCGCGGCCACCAGCGCGGCACGCGCCGGCAGTAGGCCTCGTAGTCCGCGCCGAACCGGCTGCGCAGCGTCGGCTCCTCGATGCCCACGACGTAGGCGTGGGCGATGGCCAGGAGCACGCCGGCGTAGGCGGCGATCAGCCACGAGCGGATCAGCAGCGCCTCGCCCAGTACGACGCCGACGTAGGCCAGATACATCGGGTTGCGCAGCCGCGTGTAGAGGCCGCGGCGCACCAGGCGCCCGGGCGGGGCGAGGGGTGCCGGCGTGCCGTCCCCCTCGCGAATGAACTGCACGGTGAGCCAGACGACGACGGCGAGAGAGGCGGCGGCGAGCAGGCCGCCGAGGAAGCCGGCCGGCGTGTCGCGCACGCGGATCGGGGCCCGCGCCGAGAGCAGGATGATCGCCGGGATCACGCCGAAGAACATGACGGAGAAGAAGCTCATGGTGGCGAGCGAGACGCCGGCATGGCGAAGCCGGCTCACCGCGCCGCCTCGTACTCCGCCTCGTGACCGCAGGCCGGGCGTTCGATGCGCACCCGCCCTTCCGACTCGGAGACGAGCACTCCCGGAGGCGGCTCCCCGACTTCGCCCGGGAAGTGGATGCGGTGCAGGTCGCGCAGCACGAGCGGCGGCGGCACGGCCAGGAAGCGCGCGAGCGGCGCGTCGATCGCGACCTCGTCGCCTCGCTGCACGATCTCGAAGGCCGGCGCGCCGATCGCCGTGAGCGCCACCACCACGAGACGCTCGTCGCGTCGTTCGAGGATCACGCGCAGCACGCTCTCGCCGCCGGGGTCGCGCGAGCGGTAGGTCCCCTCGAGGCGCTCACCCGGCCCGAGCGCCTCGGGCCCGGCGAGGGTGTCGGGGCAGTCGCGCAGCACGGCGCGCGTCCGCAACGCCGCGCAGCCGGGGGTCGCGAGCGACGCCACGAGCGCGACGCCGAGCAATCCGGCGATCGATCGCATCAACGGGACGGCGCCTCGCCCGCCTCGGTCGAAGGCGAGAGCACGCAGAAGACCGCCGGCGCGAGCACGAAGGAGAGGATGACGCCCAGGCCCGTGGTCATTCCCATCGCCCGCAGAGCCTCCTGGGAGGAGACCACCAGGGAGCCGAACACGAAGCTCGTGGTCCCACACGCGACCGCGAGCGAGAGCAGCGTCGCCTCGAAGGAGGGGCGGTGGTCCGCGCTGTCCACCAGGAAGATCCCGTAGTCCACGCCCATGCCCATCACCATCAGGAGGCTCACCACGTGGACCAGGTGGACCTCGATGCCGAACCAGGCGAACCCGCCGAGCAGCGTCGCGGCGGTCAGGACCGAGGGGAGGAACGCGGCCAGGGCCGGCCTCACCCGCCGGTAGCGCAGCGCGAGCACCGCGACGACCAGGAGGCTCCCGAGCGCGATCTGCCGCAGGGTGCGGCCGCGGAAGCTCGCGTAGATCTCGTTGATGAACTGACGCTGCTCGAAGACGCGCACCTCCGGGAGTCCGGCCATGGATTCCCGGACCGACTCGAGGTCGCCCCCGCCGCGGAGGTAGGTGATGGCGGCTCGCCGTTCGCCCAGCTCGAAGAAGAGCGGCTCGACGAGCTCGCCGAGCGGCGAATCGAGGAGATCGCGTCGCGCGAGCGGCGGCGGCGGCGGCTCCGACTCGAGGGCCGCAGCGAAGGGCGCGAACGCCCCCGCGCGAAAGCCGGCCTCGGTGAAGGCGCGCTCCACCCGGTCGGAGAGATCCGGCTGGGAGCGAAGCACCGCGTGGTTCCGGCGCTGCAGGTCCTCGGACCACAGGAGGGTGTGCAGGGACTGGATGCCCTCGACCGACCCGTCCTCGAGCAAGGGACGCAGCCGCGCGTACACCGCATCGTTGCGCTCGAGGGCCGCCTGCTCCGAGTCGGCCAGGGCCAGCACCACCCGGCTCGACTCGAGGCGCGCGACGCGCTCGCGCACCCGGGTGTCCTCGGCCCGCAGCGCGGGATCGAAGCGGGTCAGGGCCTGCAGGTCGTCGTTCCACTGGAGGCGAGGCATGCCCGTCGCCGCCACCAGCAGTGCGCCGAGCGGCAGCGCCACCAGCGCGCGCGGGTGGCGCGTCAGCACGCCGACGGCCCGTCCGAGGCGCTCCGCCAGCACGGCCGAGCGCGGCGGCAGCACCAGGCGGGTGCCGAGCAGGGGCGGCATCAGGAACAGCGTGACGATCACGGCCCCACCGATCCCCACCACCGAGAACAGGGCGATCTCGCGGAAGCCCGGGAAGTCGGTCAGACCGAGGCCCAGGAAGCTCGCCATGGTCGTGGCGGCACCGAGCCCGATGCTCGGGCGCAGCCGACGCGCCGTGGTCACCCCGTCGACGCCGTGGGCGAGCCCCCGATGCAGCAGCAGGTGGATCGGGTAGTCGATCGCGACGCCGATCAGGGACGTGCCGAAGGCCAGGGTGAGGCCGTCGATCTCGCCCCGCAGCGCGAGCGCCACGTCGATCGCGAGCAGGATGCCGACGATGCCGGGCAGCATCGCCATGCCGAAGGCGCCGATCGAGCCGAAGGCCACGAGGAAGAGCGCGCTCACCCCGAGCACCGAGAGCGACGCGATCGCGACCACGTCGCCCCGCACGGCCTCCTCGGCGGCGACGGCGAAGAGGCTGACCCCGCTGCGCTCGAGCCGCAGCGGCTCACCGCGGGCCTCGGAGATGCGCGCGACGGCCGCCGAGAGGTCTTCCAGGAAGGGCGCCTGCACGCTCACGTTGAAGGGCACCTCGTGGGTGCGCACGAAGAGCACGGCGAAGCCGTCCTCGGAGACGAGCCCCCCGTCCAGGGGACGCAGCGCCCCGGCCCCGGAGCGGAAGCGCTCGAGGACGCGCTCGAATGCGCCGAGAGGGTCCTCGGGCAGCACGCGCTTTCGAAGCGTCGAGCTCGGCAGCGAGAGCTCGGCGCGGAGCCGCTCGGCGCGGGCCGCGAGAGCCTCGTCGCCGGTGAGCTCGGGGATCTCGCGCTCGGGCTCGGCCGAGAGGAGCCCGTGGCGGCGCGGGAAGTAGAGCTCGTACACCTGACGCGGCAGGTCGGCGTCGAGCCCGCGACGGACCTCGCGCACGGCGGGGTGCGCCTCGAGCTCGCGAGCGAGGGCGGCGGCAGCGGCCACCGAGCTCCTGGGGGTCTCTCCGGCGACGGTGATCACGAGGGTCCGCGCCAGCTCGGACTCCGTCAGCAGGCGCGAGATCGCGCCGAGCTCCACCGCCTCGGCCGACGGCAGGAACCGGGTGATGTCCGTGCGCATCTGCAGATTGAGGGCGCCGAACGCCACCAGGGCGGCGATCGTCGCGACGAGCACGAAGCGCGCGGTGCGCGGACTCACGGGGCGGGCTGCGGCTCCGGCTCGTCTTGCATCCCGGGCAGGGTCGCGAGGTCGAGGGGAGCCTCGAGCAGGGCCGCGAGCTCGGCCTCGGTGAGCGCGCGATCGACGTCGACCGGCATCACGTGGGTGAGCGTCGAGTCGCCGTCGCTCTCCTCGATGCGGATCTCGCGGATGGCCCGGGTGTCGCCGCGCAGGCGCACCTCGGTGATCACGCGCTTCAGGAGTGCCGAGCGCGGAACCAGCCGCATCTCCCAGGACGCGTCCCGGGCCACGGGCTCGTAGCGGATCTCGTAGCGCTCTCGAAGCGCCCCGACATCGGCCCGGAAGAGCACGGTGAAGTTCTCGACGAACTGGCGTGCGGTGGGCTCGCCCGAGAGATCCACGGGCGCGGTGCCGCCGTCGTGGAACGCGATCTGGTCGGCGTCCACGACGAGTGCGGTGCGCAGCGGGCTCTCGGTGATGCGCACCATCCGATCCGGCGGCACGAAGTAGAGCACCCCGCGGCTCTCGACCGGCTCGGACAGGAGGCCGAGCTCCTTCACCTCGTGGAAGCGAGCGACCACGCCCCGCGTCCCCGCCATCCCGGAGAGCAGGGCCTCGATCTCGGACCCCGCCTCACTCGCCGTCGCAGAAGGCCCCTGCAGCCAGAGGGCACTGCCGAGCAGGGCCGCAGCGCCTGCGGTCCTCCTTCGCGGGCGCGACCTCCCCCTCATGCCTGCGCCGACGAGTCCGACTCCCCGAGCAGGGGCAGCTCCCCCGCGGACAGCAGTCGCAGGAGCGTGTCGATGTCGCGGTCCTGTCGGCGATCGGTCGTCACGGGCGGGACGTGCTTGCGAAGCGCCGCGTGAAAGCGTGCGCTCGGCAGCAGCGAGGCCTCGGGCGTGCGGAGGTCGACCGCCTGGCCGAGTGCCAGGAGCAGCATGGCGCCCACGCTCTCGCACAGCTCGAGCACGCGTCGCGCGTCGCGCGCGGCGATGGTGCCCATGCTCACCTTGTCCTGGTTGTGGGACTCCGTGCTGCGACTGAAGGCCGACGCCGGCATGGTGAGCTTGAGGGCCTCGGCCGTGAGCGCCGAGGCGCTGATCTGCATCGCCTTGAAGCCGTGGTGCACCACCCGCTCCGGGCCCTCGCCGATCACGAGGTTGGGCGGCAGGTCGTCGCTCGTCTCGGGCACGCAGAGCAGGCAGAGCTGGCGGTCGAAGAGATCGGCCAGGCTGGCGACCGCCGCCTTCAGGCCGTCCATCGCCATGGCCACGTGGCCGCCGTAGAAGTTCCCGCCGTGCAGCACGTCCCGCGCGTCGGGATCGACCAGGGGGTTGTCGTCGACGGCGTTGATCTCGATCTCGAGGATCGACTCCGCCGCGCTCGTCGCGTCGAGCAGCACCCCGATCACGTGGGGCGCACAGCGCAGGGAGTAGCGGTCCTGGAGGCGTGCGGGCGTGCGCTGCCCCGCGCCCTCGAGCCCCTCGCGAATCCAGCGGGCCGCGGTCACCGAGCCCGGGTGGGGCTTCCACTCGAAGATGCGCGCGTCGAAGTGCTCGGGGTTGCCGTGGGTCACGTCGCTGAGGATCGCGGTGGCGGTCGCCGCCAGGCGCGAGAGCTCGCGAGCCCTCGCTGTGGCGAGGCACGCGACGGCGGTCATCACCGTGGTGCCGTTCATCAGGCTCAGGCTCTCCTTGGCCGCCAGGGTCAGCGGCTCGATGCCCGCCTCGGCCAGGGCCTCCGCGGCCGAGCGCGTCCCGGCCGGGCCGCCCAGCACCTCGCGCTCCCCGATCAGCACCGCCGCCAGGTAGGACAGCGGCGTCAGGTCGCCGCTGGCGCCGACACTGCCCTCCTCGGGAATCGCCGGCAGCACCCGGTGGTTGAGCAGCTCGCAGAGCCGCTCGAGCAGCTCCGGGCGCACCCCGGAGTGGCCCGTGGCCAGGGTCGCGAGACGCACCGCCACCACCGCCGCCGACTCGCGCTCGCTCAAGAGCGCCCCGGTGCCGCAGCCGTGGAAGCGCAGCAGGTGGTGGGGCATCTCGTCGCGAAGCTCCGCGGGAATCTCGACGTCGACGGAAGCCCCGACGCCGGTCGTCACGCCGTAGACCGCGCCCGGCCGGTCGTCGATCACCGCGCGGGCCCGCCGGATGCGATCCCGCCAGGCCGGATCCGTCGAGAGCCGGGCCTTCACGCGGCCCGAGGCGAGGGCCAGCACGTCGGCCAGCCGCAGCGGGCGGCCCATCTCGATCACCGACGGAGCGCGGTGGCCAGCGGCTTCGCCGGGCCGGGCATCCCCTCGCAGATCACGGGCGCCCGCGCCGGACTCCCCAGTCATCGCCGACGTTTCGGACCCGCTCGCCATGAGGAGCCGAGTCTACCCGGGCGCCGAGCGGCTGTCCGGCGGGGATCCGCCCCCCGATGTCCCCCAGTGTCCCCCAGTGTCCCCCGATTGGGTGTCGAAGGGTGTCGAAGAGGGGGCGGTAGAGGCTCGACACCCTCGGGAGACCCCATCCGATCGGGTATGATGGGTCAGGCCCGCAGGCTTCGAATCGCCGACCGCCGGGCCCTTCCATCGAATGCCTGATTCCCTGGAAAGAGCCTGGAGAGTCCTTCGCACGGGGCTCGCCTTCACCGTCTTCGGCGTGGGTGGACTGCTGATCGGTCTGGCCCTCACCTGGGCCGGGCGGCGCGCGGACTCGTCCGAGGCCGCCGCACGGCGCGGCCAGCTCTGGATCCACCACGCCTACCGGTTCTTCGAGTGGTTCGCCTCGTCGCTGCGCCTGATCGAGGTGCGCTTCGAGGGCGAGGAGCGGCTCCACGCCCCCGGCCCGCACTTCATCGTGGCGAACCACCCGACCATGTTGGACTGCCCCCTGATCGTGGCGCGCCTGCGTCAGGCCGACTGCGTGGTGAAGTCCGACTGGGCGGCGAATCCGTACCTCCAGCACGCCGTCCGCGCGGCGGACTACCTCGTTGCCGAAGAGGGCAGCCAGATGGTGGAGGAGGGAGCCCGCCGCTTGCGGGAGGGCCGGACACTCGTGATGTTCCCCGAGGGAACTCGCTCGCCGGAGCGCGGGCTCGGCCACTTCTATCGGGGTGCGGCGCACATCGCGCTGCACGGGGGGTGCGACCTGCTCCCGATCACGATCCGGGTCGAGCCCCCGTCACTCATGAAGGGCCAGCGTTGGTGGCACGTGCCGGAATCCACGATCCGCTTCACGTTCAGCGTCGGCGATCCCATCTCGCCCAAGGAGCCGCTGGACGGATCCGAGAGCCGCTCGGTCGCGGCACGGAAGATCACGCGTGCGCTCCGCGAGTACTACGAGAAGAGGTTGCTCTGTGGTGAATCCTGAGGCCGTTTCAGTGGAGAACGAGGAGATCAGCCCCGCCGCGCTCGAGGCCGAGCTCAAGGACGTGATCATCGAGGCCCTGATGCTCGAGGACATCACGCCGGCCGAGATCGAGACCGAGGCTCCGCTCTTCGTGGAAGGCCTGGGGCTCGACTCCATCGACGCCCTCGAGCTCGCGATGGCCCTCGAGGAGCGATACGGCGTCCAGATCAGCGAGGACCCCGAGGAGAACCAGAAGATCTTCGAGTCCGTGCGCAGCCTGGGGGAGTTCGTCGCCCGCCATCGGGTGAAGTGAGCGACTCGCGACCTCCCGCCGCCGACGGAGCGCTCCCGCCCTCCGTCTCGCTGTCGCAGCTCCTGATCGCGCCGCGTGCCAAGGGCGCGCCGGTCGCGTTCGCGCGCGGGCGCGAGGAGTCGTTCGCCGACCTCGTGGGAAGGGTGGAGGCCCTGGCGCGCCAGCTGCGCCACCACATCGCAAGGCAGCGCGGCAGCCGCTTCCTCCTGCTCGCACGCGACAGCTACGACTTCGCTACGGGCTTCCTGGCCATCGCCCGCGCGGGCGGCGTGGCCCTGCTCCCCCCCAACCGCCAGCCCGGGAGCCTGGCCCGGCTGCTCCCGACGGTGACGGCCCTGGTGGGAGACTTCTCGAGCGAGGAGGCGGCGGGTCTGCCGGTGCTCGACCCGCGCGAGGTCGACCCCCTGCCCTTCGCGGCGCGCGGCGACGACGCGGGCCTCGACCCGAGCCAAGTCGTCGCCGAGCTGTTCACCTCGGGATCGACGGGCGAGGCCAAGCACCTCGAGAAGGCGCTCTCCCACCTGGAGAGCGAGGTCCGGACCCTCGAGGAGACGCTCGGCCCTATGCTCGCGAGCGGGCCCGCCCGGGTGTTCGCCACCGTCTCCCACCAGCACCTGTACGGACTGCTCTTCCGGGTGTTGTGGCCGCTCTGCTCCGGGCGGCCCTTCGCCGCCGAGACCCCTCTGCACCCCGAGGAGCTCCTGCCGCGCATGGCCGGTGCCGAGCGCTGTCTCCTCGTCGCGACGCCGGTCCACCTGCGACGCATGATCCACCGCCCCGAGCTCGGCGAGCTGCGCGGCCGGCTCGTCGCCGTGTTCTCGTCCGGCGGGCCGCTCGACCGCGAGACCGCCCTCGGCGTGACCGAGCGCCTGGGGTCGGCCCCGATCGAGATCTTCGGATCCACCGAGACGGGCGGCGTCGCCTGGCGACGCCAGCACGCCGAGGGCGAGGCCCCGTGGTCGACCCTGCCCGGGGTCGAGATCGCCCTCGAGAGCGACGGGCGCCTCCGGGTCCGCTCTCCCTTCGTGAGCGACGGGGGCTCGGGCGAAGGCTTCGTCATGGGCGACCGGGTGGAGATCGCCGCCGACGGCACCTTCGCGCTGCGCGGCCGGGCGGACCGCGTGATCAAGGTCGGCGAGAAGCGGCTCTCGCTCCCCGAGATGGAGAGCGCGCTCCGCACCCACGCCTGGATCGAGGAGGTGGCCCTCGTGCCCCTCGAGCAGGCGGGCGAGACCCGCGTCGGCGCCGTCGTCGTGCTGGACGAGTCGGCGCGTCAGGCCGCGCAGCGAGATCGCCGCTCGGTGCTCGCGGCGTTCAGCGAGCATCTCGCGCCGGACTGGGACCGGGTGCTCCTCCCGCGCGCCTGGCGCCTGGTCGACGAGCTCCCGCGGGACGCCCAAGGGAAGCTGCCGACGCCCGCACTGCAGGCGCTCTTCGAGTCCCGGGCCCGGCCCCGGATTCCCAACCTCGAGGTCCAGGAACGCTCCGCGTCGCGGCTCGTGCTGGCCGGGCGGGTGCCCGAGGACCTGGCCGCGTTGGAGGGCCACTTCCCGGGCCATCCGATCGTCCCGGGCGTGGCCCAGCTCGTGTGGGTCCGCGACGCCGCCGCGGGCTGGCTCGGGCGCGCACCCGAGCTCCGGGCCGTCGAGGCGCTGAAGTTCGCAAAGCCGCTGCTCCCCGGTCACGAGTTCCGGCTCCACCTCGAGCGCGGGCCGGAGGGCGACTCGCTGCGCTTCCGCTTCGAGCGCACCGGAGAGGACGGCGAGCCCGTCCTCTCGTCGAGCGGCCGCCTGGCCCTCGGCGCGGAGGAGCCCGAGGCATGAAGGCGGCACTCGTCGTCCCCATCTTCGATCACGGCGACACCATCGGCGCGGTGGTCGAGGGTCTGCGCAAGCACGCCCTGCCGATCCTCGTGGTCGACGACGGCTCCGGCGAGCGGACCCGCGCGATCCTCGAAGAGCTCGCCGAGGACGTGCCGGAGCTCGAGCTCCTCCGTCACGAGACCAATCGCGGCAAGGGCGCCGCGCTGCGCACGGCGTTCCGCCGCGCCGCCGAGCGCGGCTTCACCCACGTGGTGCATCTCGACGCCGACGGGCAGCACGACCCCGCCGACGTCCCGCGCTTCCTGGCCGCCCTGCGCGAGCGGCCCGACGCCCTGGTGCTGGGCCGCCCGGTGTTCGACGACAGCGTGCCCCGGACCCGTTTGGCCGCCCGACAGATCTCGCGCGTGCTCGTCTGGGGAGCCACGGCCTCGTTCGCAATCGCCGATCCGCTGGTCGGCTTCCGCGGCATCCCCCTCGCCGCCGCCCTCGGCGTGATCGACCGCGACGCGACGGGCGACCGCATGGAGTTCGAGCCCGAGATCGCGGTGCGCCTCGTCTGGGACGGGGTGCCCGTCCGCAACCTCGCCACCCCGATCGTGTATCCCGAGCACGGGCGCTCGCACTTCGACTTCTGGCGCGAGTACCCGCGCCTGGCCGCGCTCTACGCGAGGCTCCTGCTCGGCATGCCGCGGCACCTCGCGGGAATCCGCGCCAGCCGCCGCGCCGGCCGCCGCCCGAATGACCGGCGGAGCCGGGAGCCCGTGCGATGACGGACTGGACGAAGGGCGAGCGCGGCACCCTGCTCGCCATGCGCCTCGGCGGCCGGGTGCTGCGCCTGATCGGACGGCGCGCCTACAGCGTGCTCGTCATCGCGCCCATCGTCGTGTACTTCGTGCTGCTCGACCGGACGGCGCGACGCGGGTCGGCGGCCTACCTGCGCGTGCTGGCCGCGCACCCCGAAGGCGCGAGCCAGCTCGGGCCGAGGCCCGGGCTGCGCCACGTGCTGCGCCACTTCTACGAGTTCGCGCTCCAGCTCGTGGACCGCGCGCTCCTGTGGAGCGGCAACAGCGACGTGACCCTCGAGTACGAGGGCGACGAGCACCTCCGGCGGCTGCGCGACGAAGGCCGGGGAGGCATCCTGCTCGGCGCCCACCAGGGCAGCTTCGACATGATGCGGGTGCTGGCCGCGCGCTACGACGTGCCCGTCAACGTTCTGATGTTCACCGACAAGGCCGAGCGGCTGGGCGCCTACTTTCGCGAGCTCTCGCCCGAGAGCGCGATCCGCGTGCTGGCCATCGACCCGACGTCGGTGCGCACCGCCTTCGAGATCCGCGCGTGCATCGAGCGCGGGGAGTTCGTCGGGATCCTTGGCGATCGACGCGGGCTGCTCCGAAACGCCGCCCTGCACGAGACCGAGCTGCTGGGACGGCGGATCGCGATCCCCCTGCAGCCCTTCTCCCTGGCCGCGGTGCTCGGCTGTCCGATCCTGCGAGCCACCTGCCTGCGCCGGGAGGGCGCGACCTATCACGTGGAGGTGAAGCCCCTGCGACCGCTGGATCCCCCGGTTCCGGGCGACCGCCCGGGTCGCCGCGAGCAGCACAAGATCGCCGGCGAGCTGGCGGAGAGCTTCGTCGCCCATCTGGAGCGCACCTGCCTGCAGGCTCCGTATCAGTGGTTCAACTTCTTCGACTTCTTCGACGACGAGCCCGAAGGGGCGGCGCAGCCGTGAGCGACTTCCCGCCCATCGCCGAGCTCCTGCCCCATGCGGGCCCGATGTGCCTGCTGCACCGGGTCGTCTCGCACGAGGAGGGCGGCACGACCTGCGAGGCCCACGGCCGGGATGCCTCGGTCCTCGCGCTCGAGACCGGCGAGCTGCCCGCCCTCGTGACCCTCGAGCACATGGCCCAGTGCGTGGCCGCCCACGGCGGCCTGCTGGCCCGCGGACGCGGTCTCCCGCCCCGCCCGGGCCTGCTCCTCGGGACGCGACGTCTCGCGCTCCACGCGGACTCCCTCCCCGCGGATGCCAAGCTGCGCATCCACGCCGCTCCCGGCCGTCTGCGGGAGGTCGGGCTCTCGACCTTCGACTGCTCGGTCGAGCGCTGCGACGAAGGGCACGAGGGCCAGCCGATCGCCGAAGCCCGACTCAACGTCTACGTCGCCGAGAGCCTCGAAGCCCTCGTCGGCGGAGGAGCCTCATGAGCGAAGAGACCCGCCGCGTCCTGGTCACCGGGGGCAGTCGAGGCATCGGCCGCGCCATCTGCGTCGCCCTCGCCGAGGCCGGCCACGAGATCGTGGTCAACTACCGGAGCGGCAGCGACGCGGCCAAGGAGACGGTCGAGCTGTGCGAGCGGACCGGCCGGAGCGCCCGCGCTCTCGGCTTCGACGTCGCCGACCGCGAGGCCGCAGGACGCCTGTTGGCCGAGGAGCTCGAGAGCCACGGCCCCTTCTACGGCGTCGTCTCGAACGCCGGCGTCACCGCGGACGGCCCCTTCCCGGCCATGAAGGAGGACGCCTGGGATCGCGTGATCCAGACGAATCTCGGCGCCTTCTACAACGTGGTGCGGCCGCTGGTCATGCCCATGGTGCGCGCGCGCAAGGGCGGACGCATCGTCTCGCTCTCGTCGGTCTCGGCGCTCGCGGGGAACCGGGGACAGGCGAACTACGCCGCCTCCAAGGCCGGACTGATCGCCGCCTCCAAGTCGCTCTCGAAGGAGCTCGCCAAGCGTCGCATCACGGTCAACAGCGTGGCCCCGGGCTTCATCGAGACCGAGATGACCGAGGGCCTGCCCGAGGGCCTGGTCCAGACGATCCCGATGCAGCGCCTCGGGCGCCCGGAGGAGGTGGCGGCGGTGGTCGCCTTCCTGTTCAGCGACGGCGCCTCCTACGTCACCGGTCAGGTCGTCTCCGTAGACGGCGGAATGCTATGATGCCGCGCCTCGGAGAGGACGTGTCCACCACCGCACTCGACGTCGCCATCCTCGGTGGTGGCTTCGCCGGCAACCTGCTGGCGCGCCAGCTGGTCCGCCGACATCCCGAGCTGCGCATCGGCCTGTTCGAGAAGGACACCGAGCGGAGCTACAAGGTCGGCGAGTCCACCGTCGAGCTCGGGAGCCACTACTTCATCCGCCGCCTCGGGCTCCAGCGCTACCTCTACGACGAGCACCTGCCGAAGAACGGCCTGCGCTACTTCTTCGACGACCCCGAGCGAAGCACACCCGTCGACGGCATGAGCGAGATCGGCAGCTGGAACCTGCCCTTCCACCCCGCCTTCCAGATCGACCGCGCGCGCATCGAGGAGGACCTCTTCCAGATGAACCTTCGCGCGGGCGTCGACGCGCGCTGCGGGACCCGCGTCGAACGGCTCGAGCTCGGCGAGGCGGGCGCGCCCCACCGCTTCGAGACCGAAGGCCGCGGCGAGCGCGAACGCTTCGAGGCGCGCTGGATCGTCGATGCCACGGGCCGGCAGGGCCTCGTCGCGCGGAGCAAGGGGCTGCGGACGCGCGAGGAGGGTCACCAGGTCGCCGGCGTCTGGGCGCGCTTCGAGAACGTACGCGACGTGGACGAGCTGGGAGACGACGCCTACCGGAAGCGGGTGCGGCATACCTGCCGCAGCCTCTCGACACTCCACTTCTGCTACCGCGGCTACTGGATCTGGGTGATCCCCCTGCGCGGCGGCCTGACCAGCGTCGGCGTGGTGGGTGACCCGGCCCGCAACGACAAGCACCTGCGGACCCTCGCCGGCTTCCAGGAGTTCCTGCGCGGACACCGGGCGCTGGCCCAGCTCCTCGAGGATGCGAAGCCCGTGGACGTCGGGGCCTTCGCCCGGCTCGCATTCGGAACCGAGCGCTTCGTCGACGGGGCCGACCGCTTCGCGCTGGTGGGCGACGCCGCGAGCTTCACCGACCCGCTGTACAGCCCCGGGACGGACTTCATCGCGCTCGAGAACGACTTCGTGTGCGACCTGATCGCCCGCGAGCACGAAGGGGGAGAGGATCCGAAGGACCGGGCCGCCCTCTACGACGAATTCCTGCAGTTCCGTCACGACGCCGCCCTGTGCCTCTACCGCGATCAGTACCCGGTGATCGGCAGCGCCGAGCTGATGCGCCTCAAGTGGGACTTCGACCTCGGCTGCTACTACAACCTCTGGGTCGCGCCCTACATGCTCGACCAGTACCTGGACGAGCGTTGGCTCCGGCGCGAGCTGCGTCAGAAGCGCTTCGTGCTCCAGGCGCTGGCCAACTTCGCCGAGCTCTTCACCCACGTGGGGCGAGAGCTCGAAGCGCGCGGTCAATACCACCGCGCCAACCGCGGCGAGTTCACCTACGGCCTCGAGCACATCGACTTCGTCGAGGAGGTGGGGCTGCCGCGCACCCGGCGGCAGGGTCTCGAGGCGACCGGGCGCATCTTCAACTCCGTCCGCAAGCGCGCGCTGGCGCTCCTGGGCCAGGAGGTGGGCGAGCTCCCGCTGACGGCCTTCATGGTGCCCCGGCCGCTCTGGGAAGCGCCGACGGAGTAGCTCGTGTCGGATCACCCCGTGGCTGCGCCGCGCTCGATCGTCTCCTGGATCGCAGCGTGGATCGCAGCGGGCAGCCTGATCTTCGTGCTGCTCGTCGCCTACCCCCTGGGCGCCGGCATCGCCGGTGACGCGCTCGGCACCCGCGGGCTCGCTCTGGCCCTCGTCGCCCTGAGCCTGCTCACCCTGCTCCTGCCGCGCTTCGAGGGGCTGACACCCGGGCGCTGGGTGCGGGCCCTCCTGCTCCTCCCGCTGCTCGCCGCCGCGATCGACGGAGACCCGCGCTACCTCCGCGCGGCACCGGCCTTCGTCCACGCCTTCGTGAGCTGGCTCTTCGCACGCAGCCTGCGCGACGAGGACTCGTTGATCGAACGCGGCGCGCGCATCATCGAGCCCCACGCGCCCCCCTTCATCCGACCCTACTGCCGGAAGGTGACGGCGCTGTGGGCGGGCCTCGAAGGAGTCCACGCGGCGGTGATCCTCGCGTTGGCCCTGCTGGCTCCGCTCGAGTGGTGGTCGGCCTTCGCGGGCGGCGGAGTCTGGATCTCCATGGCCGTGATGGCGACGGGCGAGTACTTCGTTCGCAAGTCGTGGTTCCGCTACTACATCCCCGAGAACCCGCTGGACCGGGTGTGGGCGCGCTTGCTGCCCGCGCAGAACACGGCGGCGGGCCGACGGTCGGCGGCGTTCAGCCGACAGGCGCGTGAGCAGGGCCTGCGCCCTCGCGGACTTCGCGGCCTGTTCCGGCCGGGGGCCTTCGCCCGGACGGATCAGACCTGAGCCGGCTCGGCCTCGGGCCCGGCTCCCCGGACGAAGCGCAGGGCGCTGCGCGGGCCCCGCAGCTCGAGCTCGGGCTCGGCCCCCCGGAGCCAGCGCAAGAGCTCGAGCGCCTGGGGCCAGGGCGGCGGGGGCGTGTCCGGATCTCCCGGGCCGAAGTCGACGCGCAGCGCGGGCTCGCCTTCGGGCGTGGCCACCACGAACGCCACCGCGTAGGCCGCCTGCACCTCGTCGACCAGGGGCGCGAAGGTCTCCGACAGCGGCGCATCCCCGAGCACCACGAGGACGGGGCGCCCGGGCTCGCGGTCGAGGTGGGTGGCGGCCTCGACGAACGCCGCGGCCACGCCGTCCTCCATGGCGGCCAGGGAGCTCGAGGCGGCGCGATTCCCCGCGGCGATGGAGAAGAGCCCGGCCTGGGCGTTGTGCACGGTGTGGGAGAAGCGGGCCGGCGAGAGCGGCTTGTCCGCGACCACGCGCTGGAGCAGCTCGAGGGACTCGTTGATGCTCCCGTGACGCGACGCGAACACGGTCCGGACCTCACTGCGAAGCGCCTCGGGGCAGCCGTCGAACGCGGCGCGCATCATCATGCGCGTGAGCGGCGTGCAGCGTCGCCGGACCATGGGCGGCAGGAAGTCGACGGCCGGGACGCCCTCGCAGCCGATCGCGGACGGCTCGCGCGACCAGCGGTCCCACGCCTCCTCGTCCTCCAGCCCCGGCGCCCAGGCCGCGACCCCGAGCAGGTCGAGCCCGATCATCCGTCGCCTCGCTCGCGGCCCAGCACCAGGGTGCAGTTGTTGCCGCCGAAGCCGAAGGAGTTGGTCATCAGCAGGTCGCGCCCACGGCGCGCCACGCGCTGACCCTTCGTCGCCAGCGCGATCTCCGGCAGGGCGGGATCGCGCTCGCCGTCGAAGCAGTGCGGGGGAAGCGCGAGCGAGTCCGCCGACGCCTCTTCCAGCATGAGCCAGCAGACGGCCGCCTCCACCGCGCCGGCGGCACCCAGGGTGTGGCCGACCAGGGGCTTGGTGCTGCTGCACGGGGTCGCGGTGCCGAGCACCTGGGCCACCGCCGCGCTCTCCATGGCGTCGTTCTGCTCGGTGCCCGTGCCGTGGAGGTTCAGGTAGAGGATCTCTTCGGGCTCGGCCCCGGCGTCGGCGAGTGCGGCGCGCATCGCCGCGGCCGCACCGGCGCCCTCGGGGTCGGGCGCGGACATGTGGTGGGCCTCGCTCGACTCGCCCACGCCGAGGAGCTGCACGCCCTCGGAGTCGCGGGTCAGCAGGAACATCGCCGCGGCCTCGCCGAGGTTCAGGCCCCGGCGGTTGCGGCTCATCGGATTGGTGCGGTCGGGGTCGACGGCGTGGAGGGCGGTGAAGCCTCCGGTGGTGAGGCCGCACAGGGTGTCGGCCGCTCCGGCGACCACCGCGTCGCACAGCCCGAGCCGCAGCAGGGAGCGCGCGCTCGCGAGCGCGCGGGCGCCGCTCGAGCAGGCCGTCGACAGGGTGTAGGCCGGCCCTCGAGCCCCCACACAGGCGGCGACGAACCCCGCGAGGCCCCCGAACTCGAGCTGGGCGTAGTCGAAGTCCGGCGTGAAGGCCTGCGTCTCGAGGTGGGTGGCCAGCGCCGTCTCGGCGTCCGAGACGCCCGAGGTGCTCGTCCCGACCACCACGCCGATGCGCTCGGGAGCCACGCCTTGGACCGCCTCCCACTCCGGCCGCAGCCCCTCGAGGGCGGCCAGGGCCAGGGCGTTGTTGCGACAGGCGAAGCGAGACAGGGGCGGTGGAATCGTAGGTAATTCACCACATACCTCGCCGACCCAGAGCGTCTGCCCGGGCACGAGATCCGAGCGCTCGCGCAGGCCGCCGAGGTCGCCGGCCACGAATCGGGGCCAGGCGGACGCGGCATCGCCGCCCAGGGGGCTCACCAGCCCGAGGGCGCGCAGCCGACACGGCTCCGGGCGATCGGAGCGGGAACGGGGGTTGCTGGCTGCCTTCACCTCGATGGCGATACTAGCTTTGGACACCGGAGCGTCATCCAGATGCCTCGATGGGGCCCAGCCCCATCCACCCCCCGAGGGCTTGCGTACCTCCGGCGGAGCCGGACTCTCTCCCGCAGGCCGGTTCGCCGACAAGAACCCACGCAGACAACGAGGATCCGAGGCAGCGCAGTCCATGATCGGCACCGTCATCGAGAACTACCGGATCACCGAGCAGCTCGGTGCCGGCGGCATGGGCGAGGTCTACAAGGCCGTCGACATCGAGCTCGAGCGCGAGGTGGCGGTCAAGTGCATGCGCCGGGAGCTCTCCGGCCGCGACGAGCTGGCGGCGCGCTTCCGCGCCGAGGCCCGCATGCTGGCGAAGCTCCATCACCCGAACGTGGCGACGGTCTACCGCTTCTTCGAGCGCGAGGACCAGCTCTTCCTGGTGATGGAGTACGTCGACGGCGAGGACTTCGGCGACATCATGCGCGGCAAGGGCCTCGCCGTGGACGAGGCGGTTCCGCTCTTCGGGCAGGCGCTCGCCGGAATCGGCTACGCCCACCAACAGGGCGTCGTCCACCGCGATCTGAAGCCGTCCAACCTGATGATCGGAGAGCGCGGACTCGTGAAGGTCCTCGACTTCGGCATCGCCCACCTCGTGGGCTCGGCGCGCATGACCAAGACCGGCATGGCGGTCGGCACCCCGGCCTACATGGCTCCCGAGCAGGTGCGCGGCCACGACGTCGACCCGCGCACGGACCTCTACTCCCTCGGCATCGTCTTCTACGAGATGCTCACCGGGAAGCTCCCCTTCGAGGCCCAGTCGGACTTCGAGGCCATGCGGGCCCACCTGGAAGAGCAGCCGCGGGACATCACGACCTTCAAGCCGGACGTGCCCCAGCCGGTCCAGGACGCCATCTACCGCGCCCTCGCCAAGGACACCTCGGAGCGCTTCGCCACGGCCGAGGAGTTCGCCCAGGCCCTGGGGCACCCGACCGGGACCGCCCCCGCGGTCTCCGCCGCGGCGGCCGCCACCGTCGTTCGCAAGCGGCCGGCCAGCGCCGAGTGGGGCGACCGCATCCGCGGTGCCCTCGAGGAGCTCACGCCGGTCCACTACGCGGCCGCCACCGCCGGTCTGCTGGCGGTGATCCTCGCCGCGATCCTGCTCTGGCCGCGGGGTGAGGCCGATCCGGCGGGCCCGCCGGTCGCGCCGCCGACCGTTGCCCAGACGCAGCCGCCCGTACCCGGTCCGCCGACCGCGGTCGCGGGTCCGACGGCAGGTGGCGGAGCCAGCCAGCCCCCGGGCACGGCGATCGGTGCCGCAACCGGCACGGCGGCAGGCACGGCGACAGTCGGTACGGCGGCAGCCGGGGCGACCCAGACGCCGGATGCCTCCCAGCAGACGGCCGCGGCGGCCCCGCCGCAGACGACCGGCTCGCCTCCCACGGGTTCGCCTCCGGCGGGCTCGCAGACCGCGATCGCGCCGCCGACCCCCTCGGCGACCGTCGAGAAGCCCGCTCCGCCTCCGAAGACTGCTGCGGCGCCCAGGCCCTCGGTGCGGGCGAAGATCGTCAAGATCGACGTGCACCGCTCGATGCGCCTCGGCCGGCTCAACCGGCCGGCGGGCTACAACATGGCCGTCGACCTGCGGACGTCGAAGCCCGTGCGCATCGACGAGGTCCTCGAGGCCCGTGAGAACGGGCGGCTGGTCATGAAGACGACCGTGTCGTCGACCGAGCGCGGGAACGGCCGCTACCAGAGCAAGCACCGGGTGGCCGACCTCAAGAGCCAGCTCGTGCCCGGCGAGTACGACATGAAGCTCCGGGTGATGGCCGGCGGACGAGAGCTCGCGAGCCACCGCTACAAGCTGCTGGTCCGCTAGAGTCCCGCGGCCGATCGTCCGCGATCCGGCGCGCTCCCGATTCGCTCGCACCGGCGTCCTGCGACGCCAGGAGGACCTCCCATGCTTCGCTCCGCGCTCCCCCTTCTCGCGCTCCTCGGCCTGCTCCTCCCGGGAGCGACGGCCGGTGCCGAGGGCTCGGTCCAGGTGCTGCGGGAGATCCCGTTCAAGTCCGCCGTGCCCAAGGCCGTCCGCGAGGAGTGCGAGCTCCAGACGAAGGTCCCGAGCTTCCTCGCCGAGTACTCCTCCCAGGTCAAGCTGGTCGACGGCCTCGGCAAGGGCCGCAAGATCGAGATGGCGATCACCGAGGTTCACGCACCCGGCGGCGGCGCCTTCTCCGGCCCCAAGTGGCTCGAGGTGACGGGCACGCTGAGCGAGAACGGCAAGAAGCTCGGCAGCTTCCGGGCGAAGCGCTTCTCGACCGGCGGCGCCTTCGCGACCTTCAAGGGGACCTGCAGCATCATCGGGCGCACGACCCGCGCGATCGGCCAGGACATCGCCACCTGGCTCGAAGAGCCGACGATGAACGCAGAGCTGGGAGACGCTCGCTAGAGCGCTGCGGCCCCTCTACTCGACGGTGATCGTCACCACCTCGGACACCACCGGCGGCTCGTGGGGAACGTGGCGGAAGTCACCGAGGATCAGCTGCAGGGTGTGCTTGCCCGGCGCGAGCTCCACCGTGGTCTCCGTCTGTCCGCCGCCGAAGTGGATGTGGTTCGCGTCCGCTGGAACCGGCAGGCCGGCGGGCGGAAGCGGCACGTCGATCAGCAGGTGGTGATGCCCCGTCTTCGGGTGGTCGACGCCCGCGGGCGCCACGCCCATTCCCTCGAGGCCGAAGCGCACGGTGACCGGGCTCTTGACGGTCGCGCCGTCGGTCGGCGCGATCACGTAGACGCGGGCGCCCTCCGGTGCCGGGATCGGCTCGAGGCCCTGCCCGAGAACCGGCGAGGAGAGCAGGAAGAAGACGGAGACGGCGGCGAGGACGATCACGTTGTGCATGGGGGAAGTGTATCCCGCCCGGCCGATCCGTCCCCTCCGCGGCTCGGAATCGTCCCCGGCCCGAGGCTCTCCCCCGGCGGCGCGGTCGCCTACAATCCCGGCGCATGAACGTGATCGTGTCGGGCATGATCTGGACCCTCATCATCGGCGTGTCGGTGCTCTTCTACCCGATCGCCGCGGTGATCCGGCTGGTGACCGGGCCCTTCGACCGGCGGCTGTGGCTGCTGCATCGCTTCACGTGCTTCTGGGCCGCCATCTTCAGCTGGGGCAGCCCCGTGTGGCCGACGCGCGTCGTGGGGCGGGAGCGCGTCGACCCGAACGAGGCCTACGTGATCGTGGCCAACCACCTGTCGATGCTCGACATCGTGGTGCTCTTCCGGCTCTTCATCCACTTCAAGTGGGTCTCGAAGATCGAGAACTTCTCGATCCCCTTCATCGGCTGGAACATGCGCCTGAACCGCTACATCCCGCTCAAGCGCGGCGACCGCGAGAGCGTGATCGAGATGCTCGGCCTGTGTCGCGAGGCGATCGCCGCAGGCAGCTCGATCTTCATGTTCCCGGAGGGCACCCGCTCGGACACGGGCGAGATGCGCCCCTTCAAGCCCGGCGCCTTCCAGGTCGCTCTGGAGGCCAAGGCGCCGATCCTGCCCGTCGTCGTGGAGGGCACCTCCCACGCGCTGCCCAAGAAGGGGCTCGTGCTGCGCGGCCGACACCCCGTGACCATCACCGTGCTCGAGCCGATGCCCTACGCGTCCTTCCAGGACGAAACGCCGGAGTCGCTGGCGGACCGGACCCGGACGCTGATCGCGGCCAACATCGGAAACAAGGGCCCGGCGGCCGTCGAGTAGCCCCGGTCGGCGCCGGGGCTAGCCTAGAGCCATGACGCGCACACGACGCTTGCCGGCCCTGGCCGGATTCCTGGGCGGATCCCTGGCCGCGCTGCTCCTCGCCGTGCCCCTCGGCGCGCAGGCAGCGCCCGAGGTGGGCGACAAGGCGCCCGCCTTCTCACTGGCCGGCTCGGACGGCCGCACCCACGCCCTCTCCGACCACCTGGGCAAGCGGGGCGTGGTGCTGGCCTGGTTCCCCAAGGCCTTCACGCCTGGCTGAACGCAGGAGCTCGAGGCGCTGCGTGACAGCGCCGAAGCCCTTCAGGCCTTCGACGTCGCCGTCTACATGGTGAGCCTCGACGACGTCGAAAAGAACCGCGACTTCGCCGAGTCCCTGGAAGCCAAGCACGTGCTCCTCTCCGACCCCGAGGCCGAGGCCGCCAAGGCCTACGGCGTCGCGGGATTCGGCGGCTTCTTCGCGAAGCGATGGACCTTCTACGTCGACTCCGACGGCATCGTCCGCCACGTGGACAAGGCCGTCGACGTCTCGACGGCGGGCCAGGACATCGCCGACAAGCTCGACGAGCTGGCGTTCCCGCGAGCCGGCTCCGCGGCTCCGCCCCCGCCGAGCGAGTAGCGGCGAACGACAGAGCGAATGGCGGGCGGGGCCGCATGGGCCCGCCCGCCCTGTTTCGTCGGGTCGGCGAGCGTTAGGCGCGAAGCGTCCGGCGGCGGCGCATCCAGAAGGCTGCGGCCAGCGGAAGCACGGCCTCGAAGCCCAGACCGCAAGCGCCCGTGCCGCTGCTGGCCACGAGCACGAGGGCGTTGGCGTCATCGCACGCGTCGCCCAGGCCGTCGACGTCGCCGTCGGCCTGGCCGGCGTTGGCCACGGCCGGGCAGTTGTCGAGGCCGTCGAGCACGTCGTCCTCGTCCCGGTCCACCCCGGCGCGCATGCCCGATCCGGGCGGCATGCAGGTGTAGGTCACGTCGTTGGTGTCGGCGATCGCGCGCAGCTCCGCGTCGGAGAGCGTGCTGCCGTCGTCGGCCAGGAACGTGCCGGCCCCGGTATAGAAGTAGCCGCGCGGGGCGCCGAGGAGGCTGGTCTTGGCGATCAGGTCGCACTCGGTCACGTCCCCGCCCAGGAACTTCGAGGTGAAGGGCGCCTCGGCGCGCTCCATCAGGAGCTGGACGCGGGCGTCGACGTCGGCCCCGGAGGTCGCGGTCAGGGTGACCTGCTGGCCCACGATGGGTGCCAGATCCGAGGGGAACGCCAGGGCGAAGGCCTCCATGTCGCGCCGCTGCGGGTTGCCGCCGGTGAAGCCGCCACCCACGATGCCGAACTCCGGGATGCTGAAGGTGTCCGGATCGAACACGATCGAGCGGAAGAAGCGGAACAGGGTGTCCGAGCTGCCGTCGTGCAGGAAGCCGAAGCCGCGGATCTGGTCGCCCTGGTGGCCGTTGTCACCGAAGAGGAAGAAGTTGGGCACGGGCGCCATCCCGAACATGCCGACCTTCTGATAGAGGTTGCGCATGTGCGGGACCTTCATGGTCTGCTCCTCGAACTCGAAGCTCGAGTCGCCACCCGTCCCGAAGAAGCCCTTCGACGGATCGAGGTCGTGGCAGCCGTTGCAGGTGAAGCCCGTGGCCCCGGGGATCAGCGGGAGGCCGTCCGAGAGCTGGGTGCCGTCCGGGCCGCCGAAGAAGAAGTCGCGTCCGCGGGCCTGGGCCGGCGTGTCGGAGTTGTCGAGGTTCCGGATCGGGTTCGGCGGCAGGGCGATCTGGAGGGTGAAGTCCGTGAATGCCTGCATGTCCTGCTGCAGATCCGCATCGTTCACGCTGCGCTCGGAGCCGAGCAGGCCCGGGAACGCCACGATGAAGTTCTTGAAGGAGAGCTCCGAGTCGTTGGTGTTGCCGGCGTCGAAGCCGAAGAAGCCGTCGGCGCGGTCGCCCCGCCAGTGCATGTGGCCCGAGTTGACCATTCCGCGGAAGGTCTGGGTCGTCATCGGCCCCTTCATCGGGCTGAAGTCGTCGAGGTTGCCCTCGCCGTTCAGCCCGCTGAAGAAGTCGGCGTCGAAGAGATCGCGGGCCAGGAAGACGGCGGTGTCCAGGTTCACGACCATCGGGTTCCGGCCCACGCCGCCGTCCGGGTCGCCGAGATCCCAGGCCAGGGAGTCGAGGTCGCCGAACACGTGGCACGAGGAGCACGAGGCCTCGCCGTTGCTCGAGGTGTTGAAGGCGTCGTAGAGGACGGGGCGGCCCGCGACCACGGAGTCGGGCTCCGGGTTGTGGAGGGACACGTGGTCGACCTCGCGCAGGCTGCGCAGGTCCACCACGGAGACGCCGTTGTCGAAGCGCGTCGCCACGTAGAGGCGCCGGCGGGCATCGTCGATCACCAGGCCGCTCGGGCCGCCACCGGAGACGTCGATGTGCCGGGCGCTGGCCGTCTCGGGATCGAAGCTGTCGTTCTCGAGGCGGCTGGTGCGGTAGACGCCGATCTTGGACGAGCCGAACGCGGCCACGTAGAGGAAGCGTCCGCCCTTGTCGATCACCATGTCGAGGGGCGTGGCGAGGCTGTGGTCCTTCGTGCCCGGGGGCGCCGGGCGCACGTCGTAGTCGATGTGCTTGTTCAGATGCCGGGGCAGGACCTGGCCGTCCTTGATCACCGTGATGCGCGACTCGTGCAGGCGGCCCTGGACCGTCGAGTCGAAGAACTCGCCCGGGCCCTCGAAGCGCACCTCGTTGCGCGCCTCGGTGTTGGACACGTAGATCGCGCCGGTGCGCGGGTTGGCCACCATGTTGAAGAGGATGGTGCCGACGCCGGAGATCTCCTCGGTGGTCTGCAGGGTCTCCGCATCGATGGCGAAGACGTCCTTGTCCGGGAGGTCGAAGCGAACGGCGGCGCTCCAGTCGCGGCCGAGCTCGTCCTCCCACTTGCCGGTGGCGGGGTTCAGCCGGACGATGATGCCGACCTCGGGAGCGGGGACGCCCTCGTGGTTGGTCGCCGGGCCGGGGTTGCCGCCGGGCACCGGGGTCGGCCCGATCTGGCAGGGGGTCGCGGGGTCGAAGCCGTTGCAGACGAGCCCCTCGGAGATCACGGTCGTCTGGTTGCCGCTGTGGAAGGCCGCGGCGTAGACGGTTCCGCCGTCGGGGCTCACGGCCAGGGCTCGGGGTGTGTCGGCGAAGAGGGTCAGGACCGCTACGGGATCGCCGCCCAGGGAGTCGCCGGGCGCGTCCGCGTCGAAGACCCAGACGTCGGCGCGACCGACGCCGGGCGTCGTGAGCTGCGGATCGCCGACACCGGGGACCCCGGCGACCGAGGCGTCGGTGCGGTGCTGTCCGCGGTGGGCGGTGGTGATGAAGGCGCGGTCGTTCGCGAAGACGATGTCGCGGGGCTCGTCGCCCACGAGCAGGGTCTTCTTCACCCGGCCCAGGGTCACGTCGACGATGCTCACCGAGTCCGACAGGTGGTTCACGACCCACACTTCGTCGTTTCCGCGCACCGCGAGCGCGTCGGGCTCGAGGCCGACGGGGATCGAGGCGGTGTGGGTCAGCCCCACGGCATCGGCGGCGAACACCTCGAGTCGGGCGTCGGGCGTGTTCACGACGAAGACGCGATTGCCGTCCTCGGAGACGCCGATGGGGCGGACGGGCCCCGTCTCGAACGTGATGAACGAGGGCGTCTGGGCCTGGGCAGAGGCCGAGATCAGCAGCGCGAAGAACAGGGCGCGCACCGGGAGGGTCGGGAAGCCGGGCAAAGGAGAGCTCCTTCTGGTCTGGCCGCGCCGATCGGACGATCGGTCGGGAGAGCCTCGGGCAAACTACCACGGAACGTAACCGTCCACACGGTAAGGCAAGTCGCGTCATGACCCAGACGCGTCGCGTCATGGCGGACGAGAAGCCTCCAGAGTGAGTGTCGATTCACGCACCGATGTGGCCCGCTACGCGCAGGGAAGAGCCCGAGTTGCGCGCGGGAGCCGTTTTTCTGCCGATCGACCCGGAGTGTGAGGCTCCTCACATCCTGCCGGCCGGGGGAGGCGATCCCATAGGAGTCAGCGCCAGTCAGCGCCGGTCAGCGCCGTTTTGGGGGGGCGCGGGAGCAGTCCTTGCGGGTTCGATTCTGGGGTACGCGCGGCTCGATTCCGAAGCCCGGACCGGAGACGGTGCGTTATGGCGGCAACACCTCGTGTCTCGAGGTGGTGGCCGACGACGGCACTCGCGTCGTGATCGACTGCGGCACCGGCGCCCACGCCCTGGCCGCGGCCCTGGGCTCGGCCCCGGAATCGGGACCCGAGGCGCGCTCCCACCTGCTGGTGAGCCACACCCACTGGGATCACATCCAGGGCTTCCCCTTCTTCAGCCCGCTCTTCGAGCCCGGCCAGCACTGGACCGTCCGCGCTCCGGGCGCTCGTCGCCATCAGACCGAGCGTTCGCTGTCGGGGCAGATGTCGTACGAACACCATCCCGTGGTGCTGCAGAGCCTCGCGAGCTCGCCGCGTTTCGAGGATCTGCAGGAGGGCTCGCTCCAGCTCGGGAGCATCCGCGTGACGACCCAGCTGCTGAAGCACACGGCGCTCACCCTCGGCTATCGGCTCGAGGTGGACGGCGCCGTCTTCGTGTACGCCGCCGACCACGAGCCGCACGCCGCCTTCGACCCGGACGTCGCGCCGGGGAGTGCGCCCGCCCACGCCGAGGATCGGCGTCACGTGGCATTCCTACGCGACGCCGACCTCGTGGTGCACGATGCCCAGTACACCCTGGCCGAGTTCCCCGAGAAGGCCGGCTGGGGCCACACGCCGGTGGAGCAGGCCGTCGACTACGGGCTCGCCGCCGGTGCGCGCCGGCTCGCGCTCTTCTCCCACGACCCGACCCGCAACGACGACGCGATCCGCGAGCTCGAGGAGCGGGCCCGGAAGCGCGTCGACCGGGTCGGCTCGGACCTCGACGTCTTCGCCGCCGCCGAAGGCCGCGAGCTCGAGCTGCGAGGATCCGGCTCGCAACACCAGCCGACGGCCCCCGACGCGCGCCTCTCTCCCCCGGGCGACGCGTCGGCCCGGACGCCGTGCGTCCTGCTGGTCGACGCCGATCGCGAGACGGCCGACCTCGTGGCCGAGGCCCTCGAGCCCGAGGGCATCCGCTTGCGGGTCGCCCACGGAGAGGAGGAGGCGACGCGCGGCGGAGCCGCCCCGCCCGACCTGGTGCTGCTCGACGGCCGCGGCTCCGAGCCGGCGGCGGCCGATGCCTGCCGCTCCCTTCGCGAGGCCCTCCCGTGCGCGTCCGTGCTGGTGCTCGCCCACGAGCCGACCCGGGCGGCCACGTCCGAGCGCGCCTTCGCCGCCGGCGCACACGACTTCCTGAGCGGGCCGATCAAGTCGAGCCAGCTCCGGTCGCGCGTCCAGGGCTGGCTCTTGCGGAGCCGGCGCTCGGCCCGCGCGTAGCCGGGCCTCAGTCCGAGGGGACCACCACGAAAGGCGCGGCGAGCTTCTCGCAGCGCTCCCAGAGCCAGGCCCGCTCGCTCGCGCTCTCGCGGGTGCCGAGCAGCCAGTGGGTCCCGACCGCCCGGCGGTCGAAGAAGAAGCGGCCGGTCTCCCCGGCCGCCGCCGGGCTTGCCGCGAGCCACACCACCGTGTCGGCGCCTTCCGCCGGTGTCCGCAGGAAGGGCTTCGTCACGCGATGGAAGCGGGGCAGCGAGCTCTCGACGCTCGGGGTCTCCGCCCAGCCCGGATGCATGGAGTTGCACGTGACCCCGGTCTCGGCGAACGCCTCCGCCCAGAGCTCCGCGAGCACCACCTGGGCGCGCTTGGTCTCGGCGTAGGCCAGCACGCCGTCGTAGCGGCGTCGCTGCCAGTCGGGGTCGCGGGTCTCGAGGCCGCGGGTGTACATCCCGCCGGAAGAGACGAAGATCACGCGCGCGGCCGGCGCCGCCTCGAGCGCGGGGCGCAGCAGCCGCGTCAGCAGATGGGGGCCCGCTACGTGGGTCGCCCAGGTCAGCTCGAGGCCGTCCGCACTCTCGATCAGATCGTCGGGAAGCACCCCGGCGTTGTGGACGATCCCGTCGACGGGTCGATCGATCAGCTGCTCGGCGACCTGGGCCACGTCGGCGAGGCTCGAGACGTCGAGCACGTGGGCCCGGACCCGGCGGTTTCCCGTGGAGTCCGCGATCCGCTCGGCGGCCTCGGCGCCGCGCTCGGGGTTGCGGCACAGGAGCTCGACCTCGGCACCGAGGTCGGCGAGGGCCAGAGCCGTCTCGAAGCCGATCCCGGAGTTCGCGCCGGTCACGAGCCAGCGCTGCTCCCCCAGGTCGACGACGAGATCGTCGGGGTCGAAGCCTGCCGCGCGGATCGCGTAGCCGGGCCTCGAGAAGGACAGCGGGACCAGGGGATCGACCAGGCGACCGAGGGGCCGGGCCACGCTGGCGAGAGCGCTCCCGCCCTCCCCCTCCGGCAACGGCACGAGGCCGGGCTCGAGTGCGGCGATCAGCTCCTCGGGGTCGGCGTGATCCCCGGCCACGGTGCTCACGTGCCGGAAGGCGAGGTCGCCGCCCGGCCGGATCACCAGGGCCCCCCCGAGCTGCCACGGGTCGCCCTCGATCGCGCCCTGCCGGTGTCCCTTGCCCAGGGCTCGCAGGGCGTTCCAGCCGAGCCGCGGCGACAGGACCTCGACCCGACCGCGTCGCAGACCCGCCACGCGATAGGCGCGTAGCTCGGGGTCGACCAGCAGCGTCCCGCGGAAGTCGAGGTCCTCTCGGAAGGCCTTCGCGAAGTGCGCGGCGCCGTTCCCGATCACCACGAGGTCGCCTCCGGCGGCCTCGATCTCGTCCTGTGCGTCGCCCAACTGGGCGACCTGCTCGCGGCAGAAGAGTCAGCCGAAGTGGCGAACGAAGACGAGCACCGCGGCCCGCTCGCGCCACAGGTCGCCGAGACGCACGTCCTCGCCCCGGTCGTCCGAGAGGACGAGGTCGGCGAGACGGGAGGAGAGACGCATCGCTCTAGAATAGCCGTGCCCGCGCCGACGCCTACTTCCCGGCGGCCCGCCTACTCCTCGGCAGCCTGCCTGTTCTTCGGCGGCCTGCCTATTTCTCGGCAGCCTGCCTATTTCTCGGCGGCCTGCCTATTTCTCGGCGGCCTCGTGCACGGGCGACCAGTCCTCGGGCAGCCGGTTCTCGGGCAGATCGTCGAAGCGGCGCAGGAAGGTCCGCGAGGGGCCGTCCTCGGGATCGAGGGCCACGGCCTGCTGGAAGGCCTCGCGGGCGGTGGCGAAGTCACGGGCCCGCCAGGCGGAGAGCCCGCGCTCGTAGAGGATGTGGACCTGCTTGCGACGCGAGGCAGAGGCGCCGTCGAGGGCGGGCAGCACCTCGTAGAGCGTCACCCGGCCGCGCCGCCCCACGACGCGCAGCCAGTCGAGCTCTCGGACGAAGAGCTCCGGGCCGGCCGCCTGCACCGTGGTCTCCGAAGCCAGGATGCACGTCCCGTAGATCTTGTTCGCCCCCTCGAGCCGGCTGGCGAGATTCATGGCGTCACCGACGGCCCCGTAGGCGCGGCGCTCCGCCGCGCCGAGCTCGCCCACCAGACACTCTCCGGTGTGGATGCCGATACGACAGCGGATCGGCGGCAGCCCCTGACGCTCCCACTCGGGCGAGCGCGCGGCCAGGCTCTCGAGCGCCGAGGAGGCGGCCCGACAGGCGCGCAGCGCGTGGTCGGGCATGGCCTCGGGGGCTCCCCAGAAGGCCAGCACCCCGTCTCCGAAGAACTGGTTGACGGTCCCCTGCTCGGCTGCGACCGCCTCGTGCACGATCTCGAAGTACTGGTTCAGGCGGTCGAGGGTCTGCTCGGGCTCGAGCCGCTCGGCCATGCTGGTGTACCCGGCCAGGTCGAAGAACACGACGGTGATGTCGCGCCGGTCGGCGGCCGGCCCGCCGCTCTCCTCCCGCTCGAGCACCTGGCGCGCGACGCCGGGCGTGACGTAGCGCTCGAAGGTGCGGCGGATCCGCTCACGCTCCTCGAGGCCCTCGGCCATCTCGTTGAAGGCGTCGCCCAGGTCTTCGAGCTCGTCGCCCGTCGTGACCCGGACGCGGGCCGAGAGCTCGCCGGCTCCCAGCCGGCGCGCAGCGGAAGCCAGCTCCGAGACGGGACGCGTCACGCCGCCCGCGACGCCCAGGGCCACCAGCAGTGCGACCAGACCGACGCCCAGGCCCAGAGCGAGAGCCGTGCGACGCAACGAGCCGAGGAAGGCGAGCTCCGCGTCCAGGTTCTGCAGCACCAGCAGGGCCACCGCCTCTTCGCCGGCTCCGGGCACGGCCTCGGCCGACTGCACGACGAAGCGCTGTCCGCCGAGCCACTCCCGACGATCCGCGCCCCGCTCAGCGGGGGTGCCGGCCGCACGCGCCCGCAGGTCGTCCTGCACCCGCACCACCAGCGTCGAAGCGTGCAGCCGCCCGCCCCCGACCAGGGCGAGATCCAGGCCCGAGAGCTCTCGCAGTCGCCCGAGCAGCGCGTCGTCCAGCCGTTCGCCCGCGATCACGAAGCCCTGGATCTCGCCGTCGTAGGCGACCGCCTCGACCCAGACCTGCACCACGCCCACGGCATCGGGGAAGAGCGCGGAGGAGAGGCCGGCCGGAAGCGGCGTCCCCGCCACCCAGACGCCCGAGGCGCGGCCCCGCTCGGCGGCCTCGCGCAGCACCGGGAGGGCGGTCAGGTCGTCGCCGACGCGCCGGGCGTCGGTCTTCGTGAAGACCAGCTCGCCGGCCGCGTCGGAGACGATGAAGACGTCGCTCTCGGCCGCCAGGGGAAGGGTGGGAAGCAGCGAGCGGACCCACAGGTTCGCTTCCTCGAGCGCTTCGGGATGGTTGGTCCCCGGGAGCGACGCCGTCGCGAGCACCGTGCGGAAGCGCGGGTTGCCCGAGCACAGGGAGACCAGCTCGCGCTCCACCAGCTCGCCGGTCAGCGCCTGGACCTGGCGCAGCGCCGCCACCGCCCGGTCGAAGCGCGCGGCGAACTCGCTCTCCACACGCCGTGCGGTCACGTCCTGCACGAGCCCCATCACGAGCCCCAGCGCCACGAAGAGCAGCGCGAGCATCACCAGGCTCAGCCGCGTGCGGAACGAGCGCGGGCGCACGGCCATCTAGCCTTCCTCGTCGTAGAAATCGTCGTCGGGCGGCGGGTAGTGGCTGCCGTCCTTGCGGCGGTGGGCCGGGATCTTCTGCACCTGCTCCACCTCGAGCTCGACCTCGGTCACGGCGCCTTCGATGATCTCGATGGGGAGGCTCACCATCTCGGCGCCGGGAATCCAGGCGTCCAGCTGCAACGAGCCCGCGGGCAGGCCCTCGAGTCGGAAGCCGCCCTCGCCGTCGCTGAAGGTGAAGGCCGCGTTCTCGAGCACGACCACGTAGGCGAGCATCTCGGGGTGGATGTTGCAGTAGATCGGAACGATGCCGGGCGCGTCGAACGCGACCTCTCCAGGTGGGTCGCTCCCCTTGTAGTGGCCGAGATCGAAGCGCGCGTGGGGCGAGACCGAGAACACGTTGTGGTAGATGTCGTCGTCGTTGGGAAAGCGCACGCGCTGCCCCACCACCACCGGAAGGACGCGGGGCTCGAAGCGCTTGTTCCGCTGGCGCAGCTCGGCGAGCGCCTCGGGTGGCGCCGCGCCGAACCCGCGCACGCTGAGCAACACGTCGCCGTGCGTGCGTGCCGGGCGCACGCCGCCGAAGAGGCGCTTCTTCAGGATTCGCACGCTGCCGCGCAGCTCACCGGTGCCCACGCTCTCGGCGTCTCGGGTCTCTGCCCCGCTCGGAGAGCCGTGGGCCAGGGCCCCGGCCAGGCACAGCGTCCCCAGCAGACGCACCCACACCCGGCGCGGGACCCGCGCAGAGGTCCGACCCAGGGGTGCACCAGACGAAGGGAAGTCGCGCCTCACGCGGGCTCCATTGGATGAGGCGCGAGTCTACCCAACCCGCGGGGACGAAGTGCGCGGGACGGAGTGGGGCGTGCAACGGGCGCCGGTGGGGTGCGATCGCGATACTGCCCCGTCGTGACGCGCCCCGCCTCGATCGCCGCGCCCCTCGGGCTGCTCGGCCTGGTCCTGCTCCTCGGGGCGATCGGCCCGTGGGCCTCGGAGCTTCCGGAACCCCCGGTCCCCTCTCCGGCCCCGGGCGAAGAGGTGCCCTGGCTCGAGGTGGACGCCCCGAAGCCCGGCGCGGCGCCCGTCGACTCCCCGCTCTACGAGGTGCTGGGACACGGGGGGCGACGCCGAGGTGCCGGCCACGACCTGGTGATCGTGCTCGACGTGTCCGGGAGCACCCTCGAGGACTCGGGCATCGATCTGGACGGGGACGGCGCCGGTGCGCGCACCCGGCCGACCCTGATCCTCGAGCTCGAGGCCGAAGGCGTGTCGTCCCGGGTGCTGCGCAAGCTGCGCCGCCACGACTTCGACGACACGGTCCTGGCCGCCGAGATCGAGGCGGCGCGCGCCCTGGTAGCCCGGCTCGACCCGGGCCGCTTCCGGGTCGGGATCGTGACATTCGCCGACGACGCGCGGGAGCTGGCGCCCATCGGAAGCTCCCGCGAGGAGCTCGACCGCGCCCTCGACACCATCCTCTACGACTTCCACTCGAGCCAGGTCGGAACACACTTCGGCGCGGCCGTCTCCCGCGCGCACAACATGCTGGTGGCGGCCGATGGCGGGCCCGCCGATCGCCTGCGCTCCATCGTGTTCCTGACCGACGGTGCGCCCACGCGCCCCGTCCACGGCGACCGCGCCGAGCGCTATGCCGTGCGCGCCGCCATCGACGCCGGCTACGACGGAATCCGGCTCTTCGCCTTCGCCATCGGGCCCGAGGCCGAGGCCGGCATCGCGGTGATGGAGAACATGACGACCTGGACCGCGGGCCGGGTCGAATCGGTCAAGAGCCCGGCACGGGTGGTCTCGCGCCTCCGCCATCTCGACCTGGTCGGACTCGCCGACCTCGCGGTCTCCAACCAGACCACGGGCGAAGAGGCGCGGGCCCTGCGCGCGTTCCCGGACGGCTCCTTCGACGGCTTCGTCTCCCTGGCTCCCGGCCGGAACCGCCTCGTCTTCGAGGCGCGCGACGCGGACGGCGGATCCCATCGGATCGAGCGGGAGATCTCCTACCAGCCGGGCGTGAAGAGGGACTCGAAGGAAGGCTCGAGCCCCTCCGTCGGCTCGGCGGGCGATCCGCCCGGCGAGGGGGAGGCGGCGCTGCTCGAGGCGCTCCGCCAGCGCACCGCGGAGCTCGAGGCCTGGGCCGACGTCGAGGCCCGTCGCGCGCAGCAGGAGAAGGACCTGGAGCTCCGGGTCGAGGACCCGCCGCAGGGGGGCTCCGGCTCCTAGCTGCCCTGGCTCCCCGGCTGGATCGCATCCAGCATGCGGCGGCCGAAGCGGCGGCTCCCGAGATAGGCGCGCCGCCAGGCGCGGCGAAGCTCCCGGCGCGCGCGGGTGCGGTCCTTCGGGCGGCGCGGGTCGAAGCGCCGGCGCAGACCGAGCGCGGCGAAGAGCGGCGCATAGCGATCGTGCAGGTGGGTCTGGGCCAGTCGTTCCCAGAGCGCCTGCTCGTCGCGATTCAGGTCGAGGCCGCGCACGCCGGCGCAGGCCTCGTCGACGGCACCGAGATCGTGCAGGTGGAGCCAGCGTCCGGGCGCGAGGCGCCGCCGCGCCGGCTCCGGCAGCGGCTCGAGGATCGCGTCCCAGCGCGCGCGCACCTCCGCCGGGCTCCAGCGCGACGGATCCCAGTCGAGGGGCTGGGCGTCACCGCACGCGAGCGGCGCCTCCACCCGAAGCGCCACGGTGTGGCTGCGATCGACCACGTGCTCGTAGGCGAGCACGTCGCCGAGCCGCGAGAGGACGCACGCGATCGGATAGGCGGGGAAGTAGAGGAAGTCCTCGAGCACGATGCGGCCGCCCTCGAGCAGCGACGGCCCGAACACCGAGAGAACCGTCGAGAGATCCGGCAGCTGCTTGGGCGCATCGAGGACGAGCAGCTCGATCGGTTCGCCGGACCAGGCGATGTCGCGGATCTCGCCGGCGTGGGTGCGAACGTTGGGGTACACGGCGCGGACGTTGTCGAGGAAGATCGCCTCGAAGCTCTCCCCGGCCTGGAGAGGGAGCGCCACCGTGTCGGCGTGCTCGGGTCGCCACACGAAGCGATCGAAGCAGTGCAGGACGGGCTCGTCCCGACGCAGGCGCAGCCCGGCTGCGAGGTGGACCGTCGAGCGCCCGAGGAAGGTCCCGATCTCCACCACGGCACCGCGGCCCGCAAGCGACTCGGAGGTGAGCCACTTGTAGTAGGCCTGGGTCGGCTGGGCGATCATGCCCGGCACCTCGGGCACGTCGTCGAGCGTCACCCGGGCCCGGAAGTCCGAGAACTCGAAGCCCTGGGCCACGCGCCCGACGCTCTCCGACAGGCTCTCCTGCGTCCCCTGCGCCTCCTGCATCCCCTGCGGCATGGGGGCGGGGTTAGCAGAGGCCCTCCGTCGCGACCATGAAGGCGCGCGGAGCCGCCGGTTCCTACTCCAGGGACTCCCGCGACTGCAGGAAGGCCAGGAACTCGTCGTAGGGAAGGGCCGGGCTGAAGTGGAAGCCCTGGCCCTCCTCGCAGCCGAGACGGCGCAGCACCCGCGCCTGATCCTCGGAGTCGATGCCCTCGGCGACGACCGAGAGCCCGAGGCTGTGGGCGATGCCGACGACGGCGCGCACCACGCCCTCGCCGGCGGGATCCGTGTCGACGTCCCGGGTGAAGCAGCGGTCGAGCTTGAGCACGTCGAGGGGGAAGCGCGTGAGATAGCTGAGCGAGGAGTAGCCGGTGCCGAAGTCGTCGAGGGCCACGCGGATGCCCATCGCCCGAAGGTCCCGGAGCATCGTGGCCACGCGGTCGTCGTCCTGCATCAGCACGCTCTCGGTGATCTCGATCTCGAGGCTCGAGGGCGCGAGCCCGGTGGTCTGCAGGGCGGCCGTCACGCCCTCTCCGGCATCCTCGCGACACAGCTGCAGGGGCGAGAAGTTCACGGCCACGGGGATTCCCACGTGGCCCTCCTGGGCCCAGCGCGCCGCGGCCGACGTGGCCTCCTCGAGCACGCGCTGGCCGAGGGCGACGATCAGGCCCGTCTCCTCGGCAACCGGAATGATCTCGCCGGGCGAGACGACTCCGAGGTTCTCGTCCTGCCAGCGCAGGAGCGCCTCGGCGCCGCACACCCGCTGGGTGCGCAGGTCGATCTTCGCCTGGAAGTGCACGCTCATGCCGCCGCTCTCGATGGCGGTCCGCAGGCGTCGCTCGAGCTCGAGGCGTCGCACCAGCGCCTCGGTCATGGAGGGGCGGAAGAACTCGAAGCGGTTCCGGCCCTTCTCCTTGGCGTGGTACATCGCGGTGTCGGCCGACTTCATCAGCGTCTCGACGTCGTTGCCGTCGTCCGGGAAGACGGCGATGCCGATGCTGCCGAGGGCGGCGACGTCCTGGCCCTCGATCGGGATCGGGCTCTGGAGCGCGCCCAGGATGCGCTCGGCCACCTCGGCGGGCTCGTGCTGGGACTCCATGTCGGTGAGCAGCACGGTGAACTCGTCGCCGCCGAGGCGCGAGATGGTGAGCGGGGCCTCGTCCTCGACCGGGCGCGCCACCAGGTCCGAGGCGCGCACGCGGCCGCGCAGCAGGTCGCCCACGTGGCGCAGCAGGCGATCCCCGGCCGAGTGGCCGATCGAGTCGTTGACCCGCTTGAAGTCGTCGAGGTCGAGGTAGAGCAGGCCCACCCGTCGGCCGGAGCGCCGGGCCCGGGCGATCGCCTCCTCGAACTCGTGGTGGAACTGACGCCGATTGGCGAGCCCGGTCAGGTGGTCGAAGTTGGCCAGGTACCAGATCTGGTGGCTCGCGAGCTTCTGCTCGGTGACGTCCTGCAGGGTGCCCACCAGCCAGCGATCCTCGGTCCGCCCACCGATCACGAGCTCGGCCTGCTGGCGCACGTGGCGGACGCGACCGTCGGGCGTCACCACCCGATGCTCGATCACGTAGCTGCCCTCGTCCTCGAGCGCCTCGCGAACCCCCTGCTGCACCCGGTCGCGATCGGCGGGGTGCACGTGGCTCCACCAGCGCTTGGCGTCCGCCGCCGTCTCCTCGGGCGAGAGACCCAGGATCCGGTAGACCTCGTCCGACCAGCGCATGCTGCGCGTGGCGTAGTGCAGCTCGAAGTTTCCGAGCCCGGCGAGGCGCTGGGCGTTCTTCAGGCTGGTGAGCTCGCGGCGCAGCTCGGCCACGCCGTGGACCCGGCGCGCCAGGAAGGGCAGCCGGTCGAAGAGGCGCTCCCAGTCGATGGGCTTGGTCAGCACGTCGCTCGCGCCCGCCTCGTAGGCAGCCGACGGCGCCTCGCGATCCCGCGCGTCGTGGAGCAGGAAGAGCGGTTGGGTGCCCTTGCCCGCCGCCTCGCGCAGATCGCGGCAGAGTGCGTACGCACCGCCATGGGGGAGGTCGGCGTCCACGATCACGAGCCCGTGCCGATCGGCCTGGTAGGCCGACCGCGCGGCTTCGGCGTCGGCGACCTCGGCGACCTCGTGACCACGGGCTCCCAGCTCCGAACGCATCTGCGCCCGCAGCTCGGCATCCTCCGAGGCCACCAGCACTCCGGGCTGGAGTCGTTCGGATTCACTCACGCTGGTACCATCGACCGGTTGGGAGCAACCCTGTAGGTCCCGCAGAGAGGGCGATTTCCCCCATATGGGTGTCCCGAACAGGGTGTCTCGAGGACGGGAATCGCGTGGTCTGAGGGCCGGTGAGCGGTACCCTGCCCGGCCCCTCCCATGCCCCCGGAGGCCGCTTGAGCAGCCCGGTCGCCGTCCTCGTCATGTCCCCCGCACTCACCGCGGGGATGGTGCGCAGCGCGCACCTCGAGCGGCTACGGGGGCTCTGCGAGCTGCCCGACCCGGAGCCCCTGACCGACCTCGCCGACGCCCGGGCCGAGGCCCTGCTCGCCCGGGCGGAGATCCTGCTCACGGCCTGGGGGTGCCCGCCCCTCACCCCCGAGGTGCTCGATCGCGCCCCGTCCCTGCGGGCCGTGATGCACGCCAGCGGGACCGTGAAGAACCACGTCACCGACGCCTGCTTCGAGCGCGGGCTCCGCGTCACGTCGGCGGCCGCCGCCAACGCCCTGCCCGTCGCCGAGTACACGCTCGCGGCCATCCTCTTCGCGACCAAGCGCGTCTTCCGCCTGCAGCGGCGCTACCGCGAGCTGCGCACATTCCGCCTCTGGTCGCGCGAGGTGCCCGACCCGAGCGCCTATCGCAAACGGGTGGGCATCGTCGGCGCCTCCCACATCGGGCGCCGGGTGATCGAGCTGCTGCGCCCTTTCGACCTCGAGTGCCTGCTCCACGACCCGACCCTCTCGGACGACGACGCGCGCGCCCTCGGCGTCGTGCCCCTGCCGCTCGACGAGCTGCTCGCCCGCGCGGACGTGGTGAGCCTGCACGCACCCGCGCTCCCCGAGACGCGCCACATGATCGATGCGACCGGGCTCGCGCGGATGCCCGACGGCGCCGTGCTGATCAACACGGCCCGGGGCCACCTGGTCGACGGCGAGGCCCTCGAACGCGAGCTCGTGTCCGGGCGTCTGGATGCCGTGATCGACACGACCGACCCGGAGATCCTGCCCCCGGAGTCGCCGCTCTACGAGCTCGACAACGTCTTCCTCACGCCGCACATCGCGGGCGCGCTGGGCACCGAGCGCGAGCGCATGGTGGATCTCGCGATCGACGAGATCGAGCGCTTCGTGGCCGGCAAGCCGCTGCAGCACGAGGTGCGAGCCGAGGACTGGAGCCGCATCGCCTAGCGCCTCGAGCGCACGGTCAGACGAAGGGGCGGCGGTCCAACACCAGGTAGAGCGGCCGCCCCACCTCGACCTCGGCGGGCAGCACCCGCTGGAGCTCCGCCACCGAGCAGAGCGCCCCGAAGAGCGCGTGGAGATCCCGGGCGTCGTCGCGCTCCCAGTCGAGCTCGGCGAGGAAGGCGGCCTGCGCCGCGGCGAAGCGAAGCAGAGCCGCCCGGCAATCCGCCGCGCGGTGTCCGCTCTGCTGAAGGGCGCGGGTGGTGCAGTAGACCCAGTCGATCTCGGCGAAGCCGAGCATTCGCGAGAAGGGCCACTCCGCCGACGCCTCCATCTCGAGGCAGGTGTCGACCAGCGGGCCCGGGTACGGGTGCGGTCGCCGGGCGTGCTCGTGGTTGAACAGGTAGTGGAAGGTGCCGGCGAGGTGGGGGAAGCGCGTCTCACCCCAACGGAAGGGAGGCGTCACGCAGCCGACGCGCCAGAGCCCCGTGGCCGGGTCGCAGGTCCGCGCCAGCCACGCGAAGTAGCGGTCCTCGAAGGAGGCCGTGGCCTCGCCGGCCAGCACTCGCGCCGCGTAGGCGCCCGCCCCCTGGTGCGAGGCCAGCCACGGATCGTCCCGCCAGTCGAGCCCCTCGAGGAACGACTCGAGGGCATCCGCCGCCTCCAGCTCGGCGAGGCTCGCGAGGGCGTGCAGCGGGCGCGCGTCGAAGAGCTCGAGGGCGCCGAGACAGTGGGCCGTCGTGTGGGTGGGATGGTGGCTTCCCTCCACGAAGCGCCCGGTCTCCGGGTCCTGCAACGCCCGGAGCTGGCGCACGAAGCCCGCGCGCAGGGCCGGGTCCCGGGGCAGCGCTCCCAGGGTGTGGAGGATGTTCGCGGCGTCCGCACAGCCGTACGGATCGGGGGCCGTGCCGCCGCGCCAGCGCGCGTGGGCGCCCGGCTCCGCCAGCGCGTGCTGCGGGAGGCGAGCCTCGAGTGCCTCGACGAAGGGGCGGAAGTCGGGGGACATGGGCGGCAGCGAGGGTGACGGGATCCCGAAGCTTCCGCATCCTTGTACGGATGCGCGGGCTCGCGATGCTCCTCCCGATCCTGCTGACCCTGTCGTTCGTGCCGGGCCCTGGCCGCGGCGCCGGCTTCAAGGTGGAGATCGACGAGCCGACCGCCTCGACCCGCGAGGTGGGGACCGAGCTCATCGAGATCCGCGGCCGCGCGGGCTCGGCGGCGGGCGTGCGCCACGACCTGGTGATCGCCATCGACATCTCGGACAGCGTGCTGCACGACACCGGAGTGGACGTCGACGGGGACGGCCCCGAGGGCAGAACCGATCCAGCGCTGCTCACGGACCTGGCGCGCCATCCCGCGATCCGCCCCCACACCCTTCGGCTGCTCGGCGAGAAGCGCGACTTCGACGACACCATCCTGGCCAGCGAGATCGAGGCGGCCAAGGCGCTGATCGAGCGCCTCGACCCGCGCCGCTTCCGCGTCGGCATCGTCACGTTCTCGGATGCGGTGCGCCTGGCCGCGCCGGTCGGGAGCTCCCGGGAGGAGCTGCTGGCGGCCCTCGACACGATCCGAGTGGACTTCCCCCACGGTCTCGGCGGAACCGACTTCTCGAAGGCCATCGACGGCTCCGTGATGGCGCTGCGCCCGGGCCTCCGCGGCCAGCACGGAACGCGCGACGGCTACGAGCGGCGACTCGGGATCGTGTTCCTCTCCGACGGGGCCCCGACCCTCCCGGTGCATTCGACGCGCGCCCACGATCGCGCCATCGAGTCGGCCGCGGTCGCCGGGCTCGCGAACGTGCAGCTCTACGCCTTCGCCCTGGGCCGCGACGGCGCCGAGGCGATCCCTCTGCTCGAACGGATGACCGAGCTGTCGGGAGGAACGGCGGAGTCGATCGTCCGGCCGGCCGAGCTGATCGCGCGGCTGCGAAACCTCGACCTGGCACGCATCGAGTCGCTCACCGTGCGCAACGAGACCACGGACCAGCCCGCCCGGGCCCTGCGGCTCTTCCCGGACGGCTCCTTCGACGGCCTGCTGGGGCTCGCTCCCGGGCGGAATCTCCTACGGGTCGAGGCCCGCAGCGAGGACGGCGAGGACTCGAGCGCCGAGCGCGCCGTGGTCTACGACGCCGGGACCGACAGCAACGAGGACGACCGACGACGCCTGCTCGAGGCGCTGCGGCGACGCTCCGAGGAGCTCGAGCTGTGGCGACAGATGGAGGAGCGGCGCCGGATCCAGAAGCGCGAGCTCGAGATGAAGGTGCTGCCCGGGCCCGATCAGGCCCAATAGTGCAGGCCCCAGCCGTGCACGCCCCAGCGCCGTGTATGCCCCAGTGGGACGGGAGCGTGATACGATCCCACGGGGTGGGTTGGGGCAGGCCCAGCCGGCAACCGTGGAGGGGATGGAATGCGCTTGTTTCTTCGTGTCGAGCCCGTGCGGAACGCCCGCCGGATGAGCCTTTTCCTGGGGGCCGCGGCGCTCCTGCTGCTGAGCGCGGGGGCGGCTTCGGCCAGCGAGCCGGCAACGTGGGACCAGGCGCGCGTCACCCAGTACGCCGAGGAGCTCGTGGCCGCCTGCTCGGAGCTCGACGGCTCCCTCGCTGCGCGGCCGACCTACGTCACCCAGGTGAACCAGCGCGCCTTCTACCAGGCGCGCGACGACATCCGGGTCATGAACAGCTCGGCGAAGCGGCTCCTCGCGCGCCTGAAGGACGGCGAGGGCCGCGACGAGACCCACCCGATCTACAAGCGGATCTCGCTGCTGCGGAACAGCGCGGCCGAGGAAGGACGCAAGGCCGCGATCCCCGAGGACATCATGGCGAAGGCCACGGCCGTCGGGGGCGCGCTGCTGAAGATCCGCCCTTACTACGAGGGCGAGCCGGACGTCGAGTAGACGACCGGCCCGCAAGGCGGGCGAAGCCCGCTTTGGATCAGCCCTGCTCGCTTGCCCTCGGGTTCCCGGCGATCACGAGACCGGCGAGGCCCGCTCCCATCAGGAGGGTCGACTGGGTCTCGGCCACGCCCGTCGTGGCCTGAGCTGCCCAGGCGGCAGTGCTCAAGAGCAGGATGGCCGCCATGACGGCCACGTTCAGGATCCGCATTGTCATGCCCTTTCCGGTCCGCAGCTGTCTGGGCCGAGGGAGCGACCTTCGCTCCGGGTGGCTCAAGCGCACGGTAACTCGAAAGGATCTCGCCCTGTCTCATCGGCGGCACAGTCGGGTCCTTTAGCCCTCGGGGTGTTTCGCAACGGGGCACTCGACGACCGCCCGGCGTCCTTGCGCGCGGGCTGCACCCGGCTGCGGCGCGCTTGCGCATGGGCTGCCGCACGCGATCCTGGGCTTCGAACGGAGGACCCCTCATGGCCAAGCGAGTCGACTGGTACTACCACCGCAAGGGCTGAACGTCCTGCACTCGAGCATCCAAGTTCTTGGATGCCAGCGGAATCGAGGCGAAGGAAGTCGTTCCCGCATCCCGCAAGCTCGGACGCAGCGACGCGGCCGCGCTCGCGAAGGAGGCGCGCCAGGTCGTCGTCGCCAAGGGCAAGAAGGTCGATCGCTTCGAGCCCGGCGGAAAGGCGCCGAAGGCCGTGGTGGACGCCATGCTCGGGCCCACGGGCAACCTCCGTGCACCGACGCTTCGAAGCGGCAAGAACGTCATCGTCGGCTTCAACGAAGAGGTCTTCGGCGAGCTGCTGGGCTAGTCGGGGCTAGTACTCCCGACGCATCGGCGTCGCGCGGGCCTTCTCCGGCACCCGGCGTCCCGAGAGAGCCTGCCGGATCTCCGTCAGCAGCGCGTAGATCTCGCGCCCGTCCGGGCTCGCGAGCTCGTCCGGCGTGGCCAGCTGGTGCACGGCTCGCTCGAGACGCCAGAACGTCGGCGCGAGGGGCTGCACCTGCGAGTCGTCGAGCTCGGGGTACTCGCTCCGCAAGCGTGCGAGCAGCCGCTCGAGGCTCGACCGCACGCGCGGCAGCTCGGCCGCCACCACGTCGAAGCGCCCGTAGGGGCTCTGGTCCTCGAGCTTCACGAAGCGCGATCGATAGCGATAGCGCCAGCGACCGATCTCGTCTGGCACGAAGCGGACGCTCCAGGTGTAGTCGCCCTCGTACGTCGCCGGGACCCGCGTCTCCGTTCCGCTCGGCGACTCGAAGGAGAAGACCACCTCCTGCTCCTCCGGCGGCGCAGTACGCACCCAGGTGTCGCGCAATCGCGTCTCGAACGCATCGCCGAGGGCGACCGGGTCGTGGCCGGCCGTGGCGCGCACCTCGAGCCAGTCCCACTCGACGGCCTGGGGGTGGATCACCGGGCGCCACGGCCCGGGCGGATCGCCCTCGCGCGCGCCCCGCACCTCGACGAAGGGCGCCTCGCCGGACTCATCGGGCTCGAAGCTCGCGGCCACGAAGCGCGCGCCCGGGGCCGCCAGGCGATCGAACACGACGCTGCGGCCGAGCTCGAGCCGGATCGGCTGCTCGAGCGAGGCCAGCGCATGGGGCGCCTCCCAGCTCGCCTCGAGCACCGGGCGCCGTGCGGGGTTTCGGAAGTCGCCGTAGTTCCCGGTGTAGAGGTAGAGCACGGTGTCGGGCGTGTCCTCGAGCGCGTCGCTGAGCTTGACCAGCAGGCCGATGGGATGGCCGGCCGTGGCGCGCTCCTCGATCAGGCGCGCCAGCGCCGTCGAGCGGAACACGAGACGGTCCTCCCCCGGAGTCCAGTGGGTCTCCGCCAGCACCATCGCCCCGGTGTCGGCGTCGGGATGGGTGTCCGAGGCGAAGCCGACACCGGGGTGTCCCCAGGGCTCGCTGCCCTCGCGGGCCGCGTTCCACCACGACTCGCCGGGCTTCGGCGGGCTCGTGTTGTTGCGCTGCTCCCCGCCGTCTCCCGGATTCCAGTCGCGCCGCACCGCATAGAGCATCACGTCGAGGCCGCGGCGTGGGCCCTTCTCGACGGCGAGGGTCAGGCTCGCGTCCCGAACCCGGGCGCCGGCCGGCAACGAGATCTCGTCCCAGCGGACCAACGTGCGGAAGAGCTCGGTCTCGCCCCAGCGCGGCCGCGTACCCCGGCGGCCGAGGCGCGAGTGGACCTGGGTCGGCTGGTTCCAGCCGTAGACGAAGCGGCCGTCGAGGAAGCCGCGCAGGTCGTTGTCCTCCATGGCGTCGTAGTCGGGGCCGCGGACCCAGGTCGTGCGATGGACGACGGCGTCCGACGAGCGCACGCCAGCCCCGTGCGCGGTGACCCGCAGGGTGCCGGCCGCCGTGGTGGCGCGAGCGCCCGGCCCGCCCTCTCCGTCGTCCGCGCAGCCGAGCCCCACGAGCCCGAGGCACAGAATCGGGAACACGAGAAGGACGCGGGGCAGCGACATGGCCGGGCAGTGATACCAGATCCGGACGCTAGCCTCTCGCCACTGGAGGAGCACCGTGTCCGACCCCCATCGAATCCCCGACGCCGAAGCGCTGCGCGAGATCCTTCCCGGCCCGAGTCCGGTGACGGCGCTCAAGATCTTCGATCACCTCGACGAGACCGCCATCGGCTTCATCGCGCGTTCTCCTTTCCTGGTGATGTCCACGAGCGATGCCGAGGGGCGGCTGGACGCATCGCCGAAGGGCGACGCTCCGGGCTTCGTGCGCGTCGAGGACCCACACACCCTGGTGTTCCCCGAGCGGCGCGGCAACCAGCTCGCGATGGGCCTGCAGAACGTGCTGGCCAACCCGCGGGTCGGCCTGCTCTTCCTGGTGCCGGGAACCAGCGAGACCCTGCGCGTGAACGGCCGCGCGGAGCTCACCCGGGACCCGGAGCTGCTCGCGTCGCTCACCGACGAGCGCGGCAAGCCGGCGCTGCTGGCCATGCGCATCCACACCGAAGAGGTGTTCTTCCACTGCGCCAAGGCGTTCGTGCGCTCCGCCCTGTGGAAGCCCGATCGCTGGGGCGAACGCTACCGCGTGTCGTTCGGCTCGATCCTGAAGGAGCGCCTCGGCGTCGACGAGGACGGCGTGAAGGCGATCGACGCGGCCATCGACGAGAACACGCGCACCCAGCTCTAGCGCGGGCAGGCTGACGCCGCGGACGCAGCCAGGCTCTCGGAGGGAACGGGGCCCGATGGATCGAGCGGGCGCGCCGCCGGGCGCGCCCGCTCCCCCTCAGTCCGACGCGCGTTCCGGGCGACCCACGATCAGCATAGACTCGAGAGGTTCTCGAGGAGGCTCCATACACACACGGGCACCCGTCCGGATGACGTGAGCTGGCGGGTACTCTGATCATGGATGAGCGAAGCGGGCCCCGCACTCCATTCCGAAGGCGTCGCCCGCCGATCGGGAAAGCGCTTGCGCGACGAGGGCTTGGGGAGAGACGGCGGGCGGCCGCGAGACCCCTGGGAGCGGGGCGTTCAGTCCCACCCGACGCGGCGCGACGCGGCGCGGCGCGGCGCGGCGAGCCTACTCGACGGGTCGGCTGGTCAGGTAGCCCGTGAACAGGCGCACCAGCTCGTCGGCGAACTCCGGGTGTTCGAGGATGTCGTGCCGCGACTCGACGGCCGAGCGCAGGATGGCATTCACACCCTCGAGGATCATGAAGCAGGCCATGTCGACGTCGAGATCGGAGCGCACCTCGTCGAGGTGGTTGCGGATCGACTGCTCGATCATCGCGCGCGCGCGGTTGCTCGCGTCGGGGTTGTACGTGCTGATCGAGAGGCGCGCGGCGTTGTCTTCGTAGAACTTGGGATGCAGGCGATGCAGCCGACGGTGGCGTGCGACGGCGTGCTCCATCGAGAGGCGGACGGAGTCCTCGATGGGCAGGCTCGCGATGGCATCCTGACCTTCCTCCATCGCGCTCAGCTCCTGGTCGAGCTGCCGACGGTAGACGGCCTCGATGATGTCTTCCTTGTTCTTGAAGTGGCGATACAAGGAGCCGACGGCGACACCCGCGCGCTCGGCCAGGTGCTGCACCGTGAGACCGGGGGGGCCCTCGGCCTCGAGGATGCGCAGGCCGGCCTCGAGGATCCACTCCACCATGTCGGGGTTCGAGCCCGAGGTGCTGGGCGCCCGCACGGCGTCGACGCCGACTAGGGGAGGCTCTTGCTTGGGAATGCTCACGGCCAGGTTCTCTACCGGGGACGTTTCTGACAATACACCAGATCGGAACACAACTCCTCACGGACTCTCGGGAAGGCACGGATTCGGGTACTGTGGGCCGCCGAGGGGGCCTCTCGAGGCGCCTCGTACCGAAGCGCTCGCTCGGGAAGCTCGGGGGGAGGGGATGGCGGCTTCGAAGACGCTCTGGGCTGGAAGGCGGCGTGGAGTCCCGCGCCCGAGCGGGGCGGTTCGCCCCGCCCCGGACCTCTCGCGGATGGCTCGCTGATGCGCGCGCCTCGCCTCCTCGGCCTCCACGCGAGCCCCGGGCGCGGCCTGGCGCTGCTCCTCGCCGCGATTCCGTTCGTCCTGATCGTGGGCGGGTACTGGATGGCGTCGAGCGCGCGGCTGGCCGAGAACCCGAACGACAAGCTCCTCCCGGCCTTCTCGACCATGGCCGAGTCGATGCACCGGCTGGCCTTCACCGAGGACAAGCGCTCGGGGGGCTACGTGTTCTGGCAGGACACGCTCTCGAGCCTGCGTCGCCTCGGCATCGGCGTCGGGCTGGCCGCCCTGGTGGGCCTCGCGGTCGGGCTCCCGGTGGGGCTGTATCCAGGCCTGCGATCACTGCTGCTCGCGGTCGTCACGTTCCTGTCGATCATCCCACCCTTGGCGCTGCTGCCGATCCTGTTCATCAGCTTCGGCGTGGACGAGCTGTCCAAGGTGGTGCTGATCTTCCTGGGGACGGTCTTCGTGATCACGCGCGACGTCTATCTCACCACGCGCGCGATCCCGGCCGAGCAGATCACCAAGGCGCTCACCCTGGGCGCCACCCACCTGGCGGTCGCGACCCAGGTGGTGCTGCCCCAGGTGCTGCCGCGGCTGCTCGACACGGTGCGCCTCACCCTCGGCGCCGGCTGGCTCTTCCTGATCGCGGCGGAAGCCATCGCCTCCACGGACGGCCTCGGCTACCGGATCTTCCTGATGCGCCGCTATCTCGCCATGGACGTGATCCTGCCCTACGTGCTCTGGATCACCCTGCTCGGCTTCGTGCTCGACTGGACCCTGCGTACCATCGTGGCCCGGCGCTTCGGCTGGTACGAGGCGACGCGAACGTGAGCGACGCGACTCCGAATGGCGACGGCGCCCCCTTCCTCGAGGTCCGCGACGTCTACAAGAGCTACGGCGACAAGCTGGTGCTCGACAACATCGATCTCACGGTCGCAAAGGGCGAGCTGTGCTGCGTGATCGGGCCTTCCGGATGCGGGAAGTCGACGCTGTTGCGGCTGATCCTGGGACAGGAGCGCGTGACGGGCGGGGAGATCCGCATCGAGGGCGGGCCCGTCGGCTGGCCCGGAGTCGATCGCGGCGTGGTCTACCAGCGCTACTCGCTCTTCCCGCACTTGACCGTGCTCGAGAACGTGACCCTCGGGCGGCGGCTGCGCTGCGGCTGGCTCGAGTTCCGGAAGCGCCGCGCCGAGTTCGAGGAAGAGGCCAACGGGTACCTCGCCGAGGTCGGGCTCACCGGGCACGGGCACAAGCATCCCCACGAGCTCTCGGGAGGCATGCAGCAGCGAGTGGCGGTGGCGCAGTCGTTGATCCTGCAGCCGAAGATCCTGCTGATGGACGAGCCCTTCGGTGCGCTGGATCCGAGCACCCGGGAGGACGTCCAGCTCTTCCTGCTCGAGCTGTGGGAGACCCACGGCATGACGATCTTCTTCGTCACCCACGATCTCGAGGAGGCCGCCTTCCTGGGCTCGCGCCTGCTCGTCCTGTCCCAGTACTACCGGGACGATCGCGGGGTGAGCGCCGAGCGCGGCGCCAAGATCGTCTCCGACCAGCGACTGCATGCGCCGGGCACCGCGCTCTCGACGCGCACCAAGCAGAGCGACGGGTTCTCCGAGCTGGTGGCCCGGGCCCGCCAGGCGGGATTCGACCCCGAGCACCTGCAGCACGCCCGCGAGTTCGACCTGGCCCATCCGGACAGCGTCCAGACCCTGACGAGCGAGGAGGACGGCCGCGGGGACTAGGCTCGCCCCGGGCCAAGGTGCGCACAGGCCCTACACTTCGCGGATGCCCGAGACCCAGGCCTCCTTCTGCCGCATCTGCGAGGCCCTCTGCGGCCTCGAGGTCACCCGCGAGGGCGACCGCATCACCGAGATCCGTCCCAACCCGGACCACGTGGCCACCGAAGGCTTCGGCTGCGTGAAGGGCCTGAAGCAGATGGGGCTGTACCAGTCGAAGGACCGTCTCACTCGTCCGCTCAAGCGCAAGGGCTCTGGCTTCGAGCCCATCTCGTGGCGCCAGGCCATCTCCGAGATCGGCGCCAAGACCGCGCAGCTGCGCAGCGACCACTCGCCCCACTCGCTGGCCATGTACATCGGGACGGCGGCCGGCTTCGGCGTGCTGCACCCGATCTTCGCCAAGGGCTTCATGGACGCGATCGGCTCGCGCAACATGTACGGCTCGTCCACCCAGGACTGCGCCAACAAGTTCAGCGTCTCGACCCACCTCTACGGCTTCCCCTTCACGCTGACCTTCCCCGACGTCGAGCGCACGCGCTGCCTGATCATGGTGGGGGCGAACCCGATGGTGTCGAAGTGGAGCTTCCTGCAGGTCCCGAACCCGGGCCGGAAGCTCCGCGCGATCGAGGAACGGGGCGGGCGGGTCTTCGTCGTCGACCCGCGGCGCACCGAGACGGCCAAGGTCGCGGGCGAGCACGTCCCGATCCGGCCGGGAACCGACGCCTTCTTCTACCTCGGCTTCCTGAACGAGCTGATCGCAAAGGGGGGCGTAGAGCGCGAGCGCGTCGATGCGTTCATGACCGGCTTCGACGCGATCGAGGCCCTCGCGAAGGAGTGGAGCCCGGAGCGCACGGCGCGAGTCACGGGCATTCCGGCGGAGACCCTGCGCCGCATGGTCGGCGTCTACCGCGAGTGCAGCGGGGAGGCCGGAGGCGCCGCACTCTACTGCTCGACGGGCGTGAACATGGGCGGGAACGGCGCCGTCGCCTTCTGGATCCAGGAGGTGATCAACGCCGTCTCCGGAAACCTCGACCGGCGCGGCGGAACCCTGGTGGGCCATGGCATCGTGGACTTCCCCAAGCTGAGCACCCGCGGCGGAGCTCTCACCACGAAGGTGCGTTCGCGGATCGGCGACTTCCCCGCGGTGAACGACATCCTGCCCGGCGCGATCCTGCCCGACGAGATCCAGACGCCGGGGCCCGAGCAGATCCGCGGGCTCTTCGTGACCGGAGGCAACCCGCTCATCACCATGGCGGGCGCGGGCCGCCTGCGCGAGGCCCTCGGCGAGCTCGAGCTGCTGGTGGTGACCGACATCTTCCTGAACGAGACGGCTTCCCTGGCCCACTACGTGCTTCCGGCCACGACGCCCTTCGAGCGACCCGACCTGCCCTTCGTGTTCCCGCTGATGCTGGGCCTCCAGGCGCGGCCCTACCTGCAGGCCACCGACGCCGTGGTGCCGCCGGCGGGCTTTGCCCTCGACGAGGCGACGATGTATCTCGAGCTGTGCCGGGCGGCGGGCACGCCGCTCTTCGGCTCGCGCATCGCCCAGGGCGTGTTCACGGCGCTGCAGCGTCTTCTGGGCCCGAAGCACCCGAGCGGCCTGCGCGCCCTGCCCCAGCGTCTGCTCCTCTCCTGGATCCTGCGAGCCAGCGGCAATGGCAGCTTCGATGCGCTCCTGCGCTCACCCGAGGGCCGGCTGCTCCCGGACCATCAGGGCGGCGACTTCCTCGGGCAGCGGCTGGTGACCGACGACGGGAAGCTCCACCTGGCCCCTCCCGAGCTGCTGCAGCAGGCCGAGAGCCTCGAGGCCGACTTCGATGCGGAGCTCGACACGCCTTCGGACCTGCGGCTCATCACCAAGCGCTACGTCAAGACCCACAACTCGTGGACGCACAACGCCGAGGGCTTCGTCCGCGGCGAGGGCGACACCAACCACCTCTACATGCATTCGTCCGACGCACGGGCCCGCGGCCTCTCGAGCGGCGACCTCGCCGACGTCGAGTCCGAGAGCGGCTGTGTGCGTCTCCCCGTGCGCATCCTCGACGATCTGGTGCCGGGCGCGGTGGCCCTGCCTCACGGCTGGGGGCACCAGCACGCGCGCGGGCTCTCCGTGGCGGGGCGCACCGCCGGCGTGAACGTGAACCTCCTGGCGGCGGACGGGCCCGAGGCCGTCGAGCGCGTGTCGGGCATGTCGCGCATGACCGGCATTCCCGTGCGGGTCACGCCCGCGGCCGGCCCGCGGGACGAGCGCAACTGGTCGGGCATCCCGGGCGGAGGCGGAGCTACTCCTCCGCGTCGACGGCCGGAGGGAGCGGCTTCACCTCCCGGCTCGTGAGGGCCGAGCGCAGGAAGTCGCGGTTCAGGTCCGCGATGTAGCGGACGGGAATGCCCTTCGGGCAGACCGCCTCGCACTCGTAGTGGTTCGTGCAGCCCCCGAAGCCCTCGCGGTCCATGGCCTCGACCATGTGGATCGCCCGCTTCTCCCGCTCGGGCTGGCCCTGGGGAAGCAGCGAGAGCTGCTGCGCCTTCGCCGCAACGAAGAGCGACGCCGAGGCGTTGGGGCAAGCCGCGACGCAGGCTCCGCAGCCGATGCAGGCGGCGGCGTCGAAGGCCGCCTCGGCGTTGTCCTGGGGTACGGGAATGGCGTTCGCGTCGGGCGCGGACCCCGTGTTGACGGAGACGTAGCCGCCGGCCTGGAGCACCCGGTCTAGCGAGCGTCGATCGACGACGAGATCCCGGATCACCGGGAAGGCCCGGGCCCGCCAGGGCTCGATGGTGATCTCGTCGCCGTGCCGGAAGTGCCGCATGTGGAGCTGACAGGCGGTGGTGCCGTGCTGGGGGCCGTGGGGCACGCCGTTGATCACCAGCGAGCACATGCCGCAGATCCCCTCGCGGCAATCGTGGTCGAAGGCGATCGGGGGCTTCCCGGCCGTCACGAGCTCCTCGTTCACGACGTCGAGCATCTCGAGGAAGGACATGTCCGGGCTGATGCCGTTCGCCCGGTAGGTCACCATCTTGCCGGGAGACTTCGAGTCCTTCTGGCGCCACACGTGCAGGCGCAGGTCCATCGTCTCTTCGTCGTTCACGAGTCGCTCCGGCTCGGGGGGTTCGGAAGGATCACTTGTAGCTCCGCGTCGCGAGCTGCACGTGCTCGAACTTGAGGGGCTCCTTGTGGAGCTCGGGCTTCTGGCCTACGCCCTTGAACTCCCAGGCCGCGACGTAGGCGTACGCCTCGTCGTTCCGCTTGGCCTCGCCGTCGGGCGTCTGGTGCTCCTCGCGGAAGTGGGCGCCGCACGACTCGTCGCGATTCAGGGCGTCGTAGCAGAGCACCTCGCCGAACTCGAGGAAGTCCGCCACGCGCCCGCCCTTCTCGAGGGAGACGTTGAACTCCTCGTTCTCGCCGGTGATGCTGACCTCCTTCCAGAAGCGCTCGCGCAGCTCGCCGATCATGCCGATCGCCTTCTGCAGCCCCTCGGCGTTGCGCGACATCCCGCAGTACTCCCACATGATGGCGCCGAGCTCGCGGTGGAAGGAGTCCACCGAGCGGCTGCCGTCCACGTCGAGGAGCTTCTGGATCCGATCCCGCACGTCCTGCTCGGCCTCCCGGAACTCCGCCGCGTCGGTATCCGGGACGTCACCCGGGTTGCTGGCGATGTAGTGGGCGACCGTGTCGGCGATCACGAAGTAGCCGTCGGCGAGGCCCTGCATCAGGGCGCTGGCGCCCAGGCGATTGGCCCCGTGGTCGGAGAAGTTCGCCTCGCCGATCACGTGGAGGCCCGGGATCGTGCTCTGGAGGTTGTAGTCGACCCACAGCCCGCCCATGGTGTAGTGGGAGGCCGGGTAGATGCGCATGGGTACGCGGTACGGGTTCTCTCCGGTGATCTTCTCGTACATGTCGAAGAGGTTTCCGTAGCGCTGGCGAATCACGTCCTCGCCGAGGCGCCCGATGGCATCGGCGAAGTCCAGGTACACGCCGCGCCCGAGCTTGCCCACGCCCCTTCCCTCGTCGCACACCTCCTTGGCCGCCCGGCTCGAGATGTCGCGGGGAGAGAGGTTCCCGAAGGCGGGGTACTTGCGCTCGAGGTAGTAGTCGCGCTCCTCCTCCGGGATGTCGGCGGCGGCGCGGCCGTCGCCGACGGCCTTGGGCACCCAGATGCGCCCGTCGTTGCGGAGCGACTCGGACATGAGGGTGAGCTTCGACTGGTGCTCGCCGGCCACCGGGATGCAGGTGGGATGGATCTGCGTGAAGCAGGGGTTCGCGAAGAAGGCCCCCTTGCGATACGCGCGATAGGTGGCCGTCACGTTGCAGCCCATCGCGTTCGTCGAGAGGTAGAAGATGTTGCCGTAGCCGCCGGTCGCGAGGACCACGGCGTTCGCGGCCCAGCGTGCGATGCGCCCCGACACCAGATGGCGGGTGATGATGCCCTTCGCGTGCCCGTCGACCAGCACGAGGTCGAGCAGCTCGACCCGCGAGTGCATGCGCACGGTGCCCGCCGCGATCTGCCGGTTGAGCGCCCCGTAGGCGCCGAGCAGGAGCTGCTGGCCGGTCTGCCCGCGCGCGTAGAAGGTGCGCGAGACCTGGGCGCCGCCGAAGGAGCGGTTGTCCAGCAGCCCGCCGTACTCGCGCGCGAAGGGCACACCCTGGGCCGCGCACTGGTCGATGATCTTGTTGCTGATCTGCGCCAGGCGGTAGACGTTGGCCTCGCGGGAGCGGAAGTCTCCCCCCTTGACCGTGTCGAAGAAGAGACGCCGCACGCTGTCGCCGTCGTTCTGGTAGTTCTTCGCGGCGTTGATGCCGCCCTGGGCCGCGACGCTGTGGGCCCGCCGCGGAGAGTCCTGGAAGCAGAAGCAGTCGACGTTGTAACCGAGCTCTCCGAGGGTCGCGGCCGCAGAGGCCCCCGCCAGGCCGGACCCGACCACGATGATCCGGTACTTCCGCTTGTTCGCGGGGTTGATCAGCTTCATGTCGAAGCGGTGGTCGTCCCACAGGGACTCGATCGGCCCGCTCGGGACCTTGCCGTCGAGCTCCATCAGCCGCGCCTCCCTCTCCCGGCCGGAGTCCCTGCCGGAGTCTCTGCCGTCACTTGGCCGCCGGGTCCACGAAGCCCGCCAGGATCATCAGCGGAATCGAGCAGTTCCCGATCACCAGCGCCGCCACCAGGGTGTTGCTGCCGATCCGGATGAGCGTGTTGTAGCTCTCGTGGTTCAACCCGATCGTCTGCACGAGGCTCCGCGCCCCGTGGTGCAGGTGGAAGCCGAGGAGCAGCATCGCGGCCACGTAGCTCCCGGTGACGATCGGGTTCTGGAACCCGAGCACCACCATCCGGTAGACGTCATGGCGCGCCTTCTCGTCCACGAAGTGGTAGAGGTCGGGCTGCACCCACCCGAAGGTGAAGTGCGCCAGGTGGTAGATCAGGAAGGCGAGCACCAGCAGGCCGCTCACGACGATGTATCGGGACGAGAGCGTCGCGGCCACCGCACTCTTCTTCCGGTAGCCCTCCGGTCTGGCCGCGTTGTTCTCGATGGCGAGCGAGATCGCCGTCACGACGTGGAGACCGAAGATGGTGAGCAGACCGGCGCGCGCGACCCACAGGAAGGGATGCTTCTTGAGCCAGGCCGCGTAGTAGTTCATGGACTCCTGGCCCTGGAACACCGTCATGTTCCCGAGCATGTGGCTGATCAGGAAGCCGATCAGCAGGACCCCGGTGACGGCCATGACCAGCTTCCGGCCGATCGACGTACCGAAGAGCCGGATCAGTCGATTCATCGACGCCCTCCGCTTGTGCTCACGAGAGCCGCAGCCTGCGTGCCGCTCCCGCCTAGGATGAAGGAGTGCGCCGTTCGTTACGAGGATTTTCGACGCCGCGCCGCCGGAACCTGCCCGTCTGTTGCAGTTCGCACACAGAGCCTGCAACCCGATCGTTCATTCGTGATAGGGTCGTCGGCGGTACGCCCCGGTCACGAGGAGGTCGCAATGGACGCGTTCGAGCAGTCGCTTTTGCTTCACCGCAAGACCCGAGGCAAGATCGAGGTCCGCTCGCGGATGCGACTCGAAACCCAGGAGGATCTGAGCCTGGCGTACACCCCGGGCGTCGCGCGGCCGTGCGAGGAGATCGCCAAGGACCCCGCCGCGGGCTGGGATCTCACCTGGCGGGGCCGCACCGTGGCCGTGGTCTCCGACGGGTCCGCGGTGCTCGGCCTCGGCGACATCGGCCCTACCGCCTCGCTCCCGGTGATGGAGGGCAAGGCCGTGCTGTTCCACGAGTTCGCCGGCGTGGATGCCGTCCCCGTCGTGATCGACGCGCACGAGCCCGACGAGATCGTCGCGATCGTGAAGGCCATCGCGCCGACCTTCGGCGGCGTCAATCTCGAGGACATCTCGGCCCCGCGCTGCTTCGAGATCGAGGAGCGCCTGCAGGACATCGGGATCCCCGTCCTGCACGACGACCAGCACGGCACCGCCATCGTGCTGCTGGCCGCCATGACCAACGCGGCCCGCGTCGTGGGCCGGCCGATCGACGAGCTCGACATCGTGGTGAACGGGGCCGGCGCGGCCGGCCGCGCCATCGCGCTCTTGCTCTCCGGAACGGACGAGAGCCCGCACCAGGGAAGCCTTCGGGTTTGCGACTCCAAGGGCATCCTCCACCCGGGCCGCGCCGGAAACGACGCGAGCAAGGAGCAGATCGCGAAGCTCACGAATCCCGAGGGCCAGAGTGGAGACCTGCGCGACGCCCTGCGCGGTGCCGACGTCTTCATCGGCGTCTCGCGCGGCAACCTCCTGACCGGCGAGGACATCGAGAGCATGGCCGACGACCCGATCGTGCTGGCCATGGCCAACCCCACGCCCGAGATCATGCCCGACGTCGCCGAGGCGGCGGGGGCGGCGATCGTGGGCACGGGCCGGAGCGACTTCCCCAACCAGGTGAACAACGTGCTGGCCTTCCCGGGGCTCTTCCGCGGAGCGCTCGAGGCGCGCGCCACCCGCTTCACGCCCTCCATGAAGCGCGCGGCGATCGACGCGATCGTGCACTGCGTCGAGGAGCCGACGGCCCATCGGATCCTGCCCTCCCCCTTCGACCGACAGGTCGCCGTGCGGGTCGCCGAGGCGGTGGCGGAGGCGGCGCGCGAGGCCGGCGTCTGCCACCAGGGGAGCTAACGAGAGCCGCCCATCCCCGAGGGGCAACACAAAGGGCCCCCCGCACCTTGCGGGAGGCCCCGGATGTTCCAGCCCGCCTGGCGAGAAGGCCCGGAGCATCGACCCCAGGCGTTCAATCGCGGCGCACGATGTTCAACGGGCCGCCGAAGCCCCGTCATGGCCCCTGGGCGTCGAAGCCCAGGGAGGGCCCGAGGGCCTAGGCGTCGAAGCCCAGCGCGCGGTCGGCGGCGTCCGTGTCGAAGTCCTCGAAGCGGATGATGTCGAGGTCCGTGAAGGCCTTGCGCACCTTCGGCGTGAGCAGACCGAGCTTCTTCAGGTTGGGCACCACGCGCTGGAAGAGCATGGCCCGGAAGGCCTGGCCGATCTCCGAGGTCAGCACGACCTCCTGGACCTCCTTGGGGTTCCAGCCCATGGCCCGCGCGATGTCGTCGCCGATCAGGCGGTTCCGCATCAGCTCGGCCGAGTAGATGATGAAGTCCTCACGGTCCGACAGCTCGTTCTCGGGCATGTCCTTGTAGTAGTCGCGGAGCGAGACCACGCCGAACGCCACGTGTCGCGACTCGTCGCGCATCACGTACTTGAGCAGGTCCTTCAGGAGCGGCTCCTGGCACACCTGGAACAGGTTGCCGAAGGCCGCCATGGCCAGACCCTCGATCATGATCTGCATGCCGAGGTACTTGAAGTCCCAGCGGCTGTCGGTGAGGGTGGCGTCGAGCAGCTCCTTCAGGTTCTTGTTGATCGGCCACTCCCACTCGAGCTTCTCGTTGACGTACTTGCTGAAGACCTCGACGTGCCGCGCCTCGTCCATGGTCTGGGAGCCGGCGTAGTACTTGGCGTCCATCCACGGAACGCCGCCCACCAGCTGCGAGGCCACGATCAGGGCGCCCTGCTCGCCGTGCAGGAACTGGGAGAGCTGCAGCGACACCTGGGCGTGGCGCAGCTTGGCCCGCTCCTTGGCGTCGAGCTTCTCGAAGGGGCCGTAGCCGGTGAGGGGATTGATCCCCTGGGGCAGGATGTCGCCCTCGGGGTCGACGTCGGTGTCCCAGGCCAGCTGGCTGGTGGAGTTCCACTGCTCGCGCTTGGCCTTCTCGTACAGGTCCCGGAGCCCCTCCTTCACCGAGCCGTAGTTCCAGGCGTAGTTGGTGTCGAAGGAGGTGAGGATCGTCTCGAGATCCTGGTCGATGGGGTCCGCGGCGTCGGTCGGGGCAGTGCTCATGGGGTCTCCGTGGGGCGCCCGAGGAGGGTAATCGCGCGGGGAAGAGGGGCCAAGCGCCCCGGGGGCCTCCGTGCGCCGGCTTGCGCCCACTTGCATATGCAATATAATCGGCCTCGATGGCAGCCCCGAAGAAGCGACGCGACCTCCGCGAGCAGGCCCAGCGCACGGCCCGGCAGACCGCCGGGGAGTGCCTCCTGTTCCGGGTCCGCGCGCTGAGCCGGACGCTCACCAGCCTCTACGAGGAGCCGCTCCGGCCCCTCGGGCTCAAGCCGACCCAGATGAACGTGATGACGGCGATCGCCGCCCGGGGCGAGGCGCGCCTCTCCGAGGTGGCCGACATGATCGCCCTCGAGCCCTCCTCGCTGTCGCGGATCGTCGACGTGCTGCGTCGCAACGAGTGGGTGGAGATGCTGCCCGACCCCGCCGACGAGCGCGCTCGCCTCGTGCGGCTGACCGACGCGGGCGCGGCCCTCTACAACGAGGCGATCCCGCTCTGGCGCAAGGCGCAGGCCCGGGCCCGAGAGGCCCTGGGGCCCGACGGAGCCGAAGCCTTCAAGACCCTCGCCGACCAGAGTCTGTCGCGACGGGCGCCCTAGACGATCGTTTCTTCGGAGCTAATACATGTATATGCATCTAAAGAGCCGCTGGACCGCGATCCTCCTCGTCCTCCTCACCGCCGCCGGCATCGCCGGCGCACGGCGCCTCGCGGCCAGCGAGCCCGAGCCCACCCCCACGCGTGCCCTCGGCGTCGACGCCGCGCGCGCGGCCCTCGAGAGCGGCTACGAGCGGAGCCAGCGCTTCGTCGGTCGCGTCGAGTTCGCCCAGGCCTCGGATCTCTCCTTCGAGCTCGGCGGCAAGGTGGCACGGGTCCTGATCGACGAGGGCGACCGGGTCGAGGCCGGAGCCGCGGTCGCAGAGCTCGACACCGAGCGCCTGCGCGCCCGCCGCGCCGAGCTGGTGGCGGCCCGGGTCGAGGCCCGATCGCTGCTCGAGCTCGCCGAGCTGCGCGACGGACGCGCGCGCTTCCTGCTCGACGAGGACGTGATCGCTCCGCAGCAGGCCGACGACACCCGCCTCGAGGCGGCTGCCCGCGCGGCCGCCCTGGCCCGCGTCCGCGCCCAGATCGCGAGCGTCGACGTCGACCTTGCGAAGTCGGTGCTGCGCGCGCCCTTTGCGGGGGAGGTCTCGGCACGTCACGTGGACGCCGGCGTGGTCGTCGGCGGAGGCGAGCCGATCTTGCGCCTGCTCGAGACGGCCCGGGCCGAGGTCCGCGTGGGCGTCTCGCGCGCGGTGGCGGCGGAGCTCTCGGTCGGCGAGCGCGTGAGCCTCGAGATCGACGCGATCCCCTACGCCGGACGCGTCCTGGCCGTTCTCCCCGAGCGCCACGGCGACACCCGGACCGTGTCGGTGCGCGCCCGGATCGAGGAGCCGGATCAGCGGATCCGCCAGGGCGATCTGGCGGTGCTGCGCTGGCGCGAGCCGGTGGACGCGCCCGGCTTCTGGCTGCCCCGAGCGGCCCTCACCGAGGGCAGCCGCGGGCTGTGGGTGGCCTACGTGGCCACGCCCGACGCGGACGGCCACGCGCGGCTCGACCGCCGGCCCGTGGAGCTGCTCCACGAGGCCGGCGAGCGGGTGTACGTGCGGGGCGCGCTGCGGGAGGGCGAGCCGGTGGTCCAGCGAGGCGTCCACCGTCTGGTCCCCGGCCAGCTCGTCCACCTCTCCCCGAGCGTCGAGAGCCCGACCGCGTCGGCCCGGCTGGAGGGTTCCCGATGATCTCGCGCGGCGCCCTCTCGCTCATGCAGAACCGACACCTGCTGGTGATGGTGCTCCTGGTCGTGATGGCAGCGGGCGTGAGCTCGCTCTTCTCCCTGCCGCGCACCGAGGATCCGCGCATCACCATGCGCGCGCCGATCGTGCTGACGCGGCTGCCCGGCGCGTCGCCGGAGCGCGTGGAGGCCCTCGTCTCCGAGAAGATCGAGGAGAAGCTGAAGGAGATCCCCGAGATCCGCGAGGTCGACTCGACGTCGCGGGCCGGCATCTCGGTGGTGGCGATCACCCTGCACGACCACGTGTACGACACCGACGAGGTCTTCTCGGAGATCCGCGACCAGGTCGCGGCCGCGGTGCCCCTGCTCCCGCCCGAGGCGAGCGCGCCGGTCTTCGACGACAAGCGCGGCGCCACCGCCTTCTCCTGGATCGTCGCGTTCACCACCGAGGACGAGAGTCAGCTGGGCATCCTCTCGCGTCTCTCCGAGGATCTGGCCGATCGACTGCGGTCGGCTCCGGGAACGGAGCTCGTGCGCATCTACGCCGAGCCGGAGGAGGAGCTCACCGCCCTCGTCGACGACCGGGAGCTCGCGGCCCTGGGCCTCACCACCCGGGACGTGGCCCAGGCGCTCCGCGCCGCCGACGCGAAGACACCGAGCGGCCGCCTGCGCAGCCCCGGAAGCGATCTCGTGCTCGAGGTGCGAGGCGAGCTCGACTCCCTCGAGCGCGTGCGCGAGGTCCCGTTGCGCCGGGCGCTTTCCGGCTCTCTCGTCCGGGTCGGGGACGTGGCCGAGGTCACGCGGCGCTGGCGCGAGCCCACCACCGAGATCGGCCTGGTCGACGGCCGACGCGCGATCTTCGTCGCAGCGCGGATGGAGCCGCGGGAGCAGGCCGACGCCTGGGCGGAGCGCGCGCGCGCCATCACCGACCGCTTCCGCGCCGAGGTCGGCGGGCCGGTCGATCTGCGCGTCGTCTTCGACCAGAGCCACTACACCGTCGAGCGGCTCGGCACCCTCGCCGAGAACCTGGTGCTCGGCGCGGCGGTGGTGGTCGTGGTGCTGCTGCTCACGATGGGCCTGCGCGCCGGTCTGATCGTCGGCGCAGCCCTTCCGATCAGCGTCGCCCTGGCGCTCTTCGCGCTGCTCGCGAGCGGCGGCACGCTCCAGCAGATGTCGATCTTCGGGATGATGATGGCGCTGGGACTGCTGATCGACAACGCGATCGTCGTCGTCGACGAGGTGAGCGCCCGGCTTCAGCGCGGGATCAATCGGCCCGCGGCCGTCACCCAGTCGGTGACGCATCTGTTCTCGCCGCTGCTGGCCTCGACGCTCACGACCCTGCTCTCGTTCGCGCCGATCCCCCTCTTGATCGGCAACGTCGGCGACTTCGTCGGGCCGATCGGGGTCTCCGTGATCCTGGCGCTGATCGCCTCCTTCGTCGTGGCCATGACCCTCGTGCCGGCGCTCGCCGGTCTGCTGCTGCGGCGACCCGAGCCCGGGGAGCGCCCGGCGCGCTGGTGGCATCACGGCATCCAGTCCCCTCGGCTCAGCGCGGCAGCACGCAGCGGCCTGCACCAGCTCCTACGGCGGCCGGCGCTCGGGCTCGCCGTGGCCATGGCGTTGCCGGTGCTCGGCTTCGCGCTCGCGCCGACCCTCGGAAGCCAGTTCTTCCCGCCCGTGGATCGCAACATGTTCGACGTGCAGGTGTGGCTCCCCCGGGACGCCTCCCTGGAGCGGACGCGCAGTACGGTCGCCGAGATCGAGGACGTCATCCGCGGCCACGACGAGGTGGAGCACGTGGCCTGGATGCTCGGCGGGAGCTTCCCGAGCGTCTTCTACAACCTGCTGATGAGCCGGGACGACGCGTCCTACTACGCCCGGGGCATGGTCGAGACCGGGACGGCGGCGGAGGTGAAGGCCCTGCTTCCCGTGCTCCAGGACGAGATCGACGCGCGGGTGCCGGGAGCGCAGGTGGTGGTGCGCTCGTTCGGGCAGGGGCCACCCGTCGAGGCGGAGATCGAGCTCGAGCTGCGGGGCCCGGCGCTCGCCACGCTCCAGGAGCTGGGCGAGGAGATCCGACAGCGTCTGACCGAGCAGCCGGAGGTGCTGCACACCCAGGCCACCCTCGAGCGCGGCGAGCCCAAGCTGTGGGTCGACGTCGACGAGGACGAGGCCCGGCTCGCCGGCCTGTCCCTGCGCGACGTGGCCGCCCAGCTCGAGGGACGCCTCGAGGGACGCACCGGCGGCTCGGTCGTCGAGAGCTTCGAGGAGCTCCCGGTGCGCATCCGCACGCGGGACGCCGAGCGCGGCGATCGCGCCGGCGTCGCGGACACCCAGCTGCTCGCCGCGGGCGGCAACGACTGGCTGCCGCTCTCGGCCCTCGGCGAGCTCGAGCTGCGCCCGGAGATCGGCGGCATCACCCGCTGCGATGGCGTGCGCTGCAACCAGGTCCGCGCCTTCCTGCGCGCGGGCTCGCTTCCCATCGACGTGAGCAACGCCGTGATGGAGAGCCTCGAAGAAGGGGGCTTCAGCCTGCCGGCCGGCTACTCCCTGCGCGTCGGCGGCGACTCCGAGGAGCAGGCGGCAGCGGTCTCGAGCCTGCTGACCTATGCGCCGGTGCTGGGCGTCTTGATGGTCGCGACTGTGGTGCTCTCGTTCCGGAGCGCCGCGCTGGCCGCGCTGCTCTTCTCGGTCGCGGGCCTCTCGGCCGGCGTCGGGCTGCTGGCCACTTGGGTGAGCGGCTACCCCTTCAGCTTCAACTCCATCCTCGGCACGGCCGGCCTGATCGGCGTCGCCCTGAACGACTCGATCGTCGTGCTGGCGGCGATCCGGGACGACGAGGCGGCGCGCGCGGGCGATCTCGACGCCATCGTCGATGCGGTGCTCGGCTGCGGGCGCCACGTGCTCTCGACGACCTTCACGACCATCGGCGGCTTCCTGCCGCTCCTGCTCTTCGTGGGAGGAGACTTCTGGCCGCCTCTGGCCATCGTGCTGGCCGGCGGCGTCGCGGGCGCGACGATCCTCGCGACGGTGTTCGTCCCGGCGGGCTTCGTACTGATCCAGCGACGACGCAGCCGGGGCGAAGAGCGAAGCGAGGCCCCGGCGGCCGCGCTGCCGGCGAGCGCCTAGGCGGACACGCGGCCTAGGAGAGGAGCGCGATCGCGAGCTCGCCGCTGCGTCCCGACTCGACGCAGGCGCGGCAGCGAAGCCGCCGCTGACGCGAGGAGAGGATCCGCGCCTTGTCGCAGACGGGGCAGCGGTGCTCGAAGGCGCGCCCCGCGCGGCGCGCGGCCTCGCCCGCGTCGATCCCCGGGATGCGCACGCGCGGCGCGTAGCCGGCGCGCCGCATGAGCGCGCGCCACTCCGCTCCGTGGGGCCGCGCGGCCTCGCCGTGGCGCTCGTGGACCACCGCGTGAGCCGCCTCGTGACACAGCACCTCGCGCCGCAGGTCGTCCCGCGAAGAGGGGGCCTCGAGCAGCCACGCCGCGATGCGGATCTCGCGCCGCCGCAGGTCGTAGCAGCCGAGCGTCCGCGTCATGCGGCGGCTCGGGGCGACGTGCAGCCGGGCCGCCAGAGCCGGCTCGTCCCAGCACGCGCCGAGCTTCGCCAGCCAGGCACCCACGTCCGGAGCATCCGCCGCCATGGGCGGGAGACTAGCGGTGCGCGAGACGCGCTCGGGCGCCTGGAATCCGCGGACGGGATGCGGAAATGCGGGCTTTAGCCCTCACTCCGCCTGGGCCCGGGAGCCGGCCGCAGCTTCCCCTCAAGCCCCCTCGCCTCCCGCCCGATCCACCTTCTGGGACGCGCAACTTGGCGGCAACAGCCGCTCGGGATGCGTCTCCCTGCGATCGAATGCGGTTCGCCCTCGGGTCTCGCCCGGCCGGATCGCGACAGCGAGGGAAACATGAAGCTGGACAAGTTCCGGGTCACGCACTTCCGCAACATCCACGACAGCGGTTGGATCGACCTGGCCCACACCACCGCCCTGGTCGGACACAACGAGAGCGGCAAGACCAATCTGGTGACCGCTCTGAGCCAGCTGACGGCACCCAGCTTCGAGCCCGTCTTCACTCGCGTGCGCGACTTCCCGGCCGACCGGCTGCGAAGCGAGTACGCCGACGATCTTCCGGTGGTCGAGACGCGCTGGCTCTTGAGTCAGCGCGAGCGCGCCGACCTGACGGCCATCATGCCCGAAGCGGCGACCCTTCCCTGGGTCGAGGTCGCGCGATGCTATGCGGGGCCGCCCCGCGTGCACTTCCCGGCCGCCGAGGACGCGCAGTCCGTGGGCGAGCGGGCCAAGGAGCTCGGGCGTCGCATCGAGGCCAGCCTCGCGGCCGCCGCGGCCGACCAGCCGCCCCTCGAGGTCGCACTCGGGCGCGTCACGACGTCCAGCGCAGAGCCCATCGAGGACGAGGCCGCCTGGTTGGAGGAGATGAAGACGGCGGTCGAGAACCTCGATGCCGCCGCCAAGCTCACCCGGACCGAGGTCACGGACGAGACCCGCGAGGCCCTCGACGACCTGCGCGAGCTGGCGAACCCGGGGGCCCCTGATTCGGCCGACCGCACTGCGGGCGAGCGCTTCGTGATCGACCGCCTGCCCTCCTTCGTCTTCGTCGACGAGGTCCCGGACCTCGATGGCCAGATGGACCTGCGGGCCTTCCAGCAGCGCATCCGCGAGGGCAACCTGCAGGAGGGCGACTTCGAGTTCGGCCTCCTGCTCCAGATGGCCGGCATCGACGACACCGTGCTGGAGGAGATCCTCTCGGGCGACAGCGAGCTTCGCCGCCAGGCCGTGAGCCAGGCGGGTGGCGCCGTCACGCGCAAGATCCGCAAGCTGTGGCGGGACCGCCCGCTCAAGGTGCGCTTCCACCTCGACGGCGACCAGCTCAACACCCTGGTGTGCGACCCGACCGACTTCTCGGACATCGAGGTCAACCTGAACCAGCGCAGCCAGGGCTTCCGCTGGTTCTTCTCCTTCTTCGTGATCCTCTCCGCCTCCCACGACGAGGACGGAGGCAACGCGCTGCTGCTGCTCGACGAGCCGGGCCTGCAGCTGCATCCCGTCGGACAGCGGGATCTCGTGCAGTACCTGTGCGAGCTCGAGTCGCCCACCGTGCTCACGACCCAGGCCCCCGCGCTCCAGCCGAGCGGCCCCAACGCCGCGGTGCTCGCCGTGTCCTACGAGGCCGAGGGCGGAACCCGCGTCGCACCGGCGGCGGCGGGCTTCCTCCGGAATGTCGGGCCGGATGCCGGGCCGGATGTCGGGCCGGACGCACTGGCCGCGCCGGCGGCGGCTCCGCAGACCGCGCCCGCGGAGGCCGCGGCCAGCGAGTCGGCCGATGGCGACCTCACGGCGCCGCCGGTCGAGGCCGACGACGACGAGCTGGTCGACGCGCTCTTCCAGGCCGCCACGGAGGAGACGCCGGATCCCGAGCCGCTGGTCGTGACGCACACCCTCGAGGCCGCGGCCGAGCAGATGATCCGCGGTCTCGTCGGAGACGGCCCCATGATCCTGGTCGAGAACGTCTCCGACCTCTGGTACCTGCGCGCCACCTCCGAGCACCTGGTGAACGATGGCCGAGCCGGCCTTCCCAACGACATCGTGCCGGTGCCCGCCGGCGGCGCGGCCTACCTCGGCATCCTGGCCCGCCTGGCGCGTCAGGGGAACGAGCACCCGATCGTGGTGGTGGGCAGCCGCCCGCCGGCCGAGGTCGAGGCCGCCCTGGGCGAGCTCCCCAAGCGCGCGATGCACGCCTACGTGCACGTGGGCTCGGCGCACGAGGACACGCCCTCCGGCCGCTTCGAGATCGAGGACCTGATCGATCCGACCACCTACGAGCGCTTCATGCGCGTGGCCTACGGCGACGAGCTCGCGGGTCGCGAGCCCGAGTTCGATGCCTCGATCCCGAACCAGGTGGCCCGCTACGAGTCCGCGATGGGGGCGCTGGGCGTGCTGTTCCAGCGCTCGCGGCCGGCCAAGTTCATCGCCAACGGCAGCGAGCGCAACGTGGGCGCCCTGCTCGCCGGCCCGACCCGGCCGCGCTTCGAGCGTCTCTTCGAGCGCATCCGCGAGGCCTTCGAGTCCATGCCCGAGGTCGACCCGCCGGCGACCCCGGAGGACGAGGCCGAGGCCGCTCCCTCCGCCGCCGCCCCCGCCGCGGGAACGGTGGCCGCTGCGGCACCCGCTGCTGCTGCCGCTGCAGCGGTGTCACCCGAGGCTCCGGCCCCCGAGACCATCGAAGCATCGACGCCGACGAGCGAGAGCTCGGAGGCCGAGGCGGACGAGCCGGGCGAGTCCGATGCCGGAGCGGACCCGGCGACTCAGGACGCGACTTCGCACGGGAACTCGGACGCGGCGGCCGACTCCGCCTCGTCGGAGGAGTCCGAAGACGACGACGGCTCCGGCGAAGACGATCTGGGCGACGCCGAGACCGGCATCTCCGAGAAGAGCGTCGACGTCGAGATCGACCTGAACGTCGACTGGGACTAGGAAGCGTCGCGGCGCAGGACCGCGCCGGCGCGCGAGCTCGCGTCGAAGCGACCGCCTTCGACGACCACCTGGCCATTGATCAGCACCCGATCGATGCCGACGCTGCGCGCGCTCGGATCGTGGCGCGTCGCGCGATCGCCCACCTCCCCGGCGTCGAAGACCACGAGGTCCGCGGCCAGTCCCTCCGCGATGCGCCCGCGATCGCGTAGCCCCATGCGCTCGGCGGAGAGCGACGTCATGCGGCGGACCGCCTCGGGCAGCGAGAAGAGCCCGAGCTCGCGCACGTAGCGCCCCAGCACCCGCGGAAAGGTCCCGAAGGAGGCCGGGTTGTCGACGCCGTGGCCCGTCAGGATCGTGTCGGTCTCGAAGCAGGTGAGCGGGTGCGACAGCACCTTGCGCAGGCTGGTCTCCTCGTCGTCCCGCCCGCTGTAGTTCCAGTTGATGATGCGGGTGCTCCCGCCGAGCTCGGCCACCAGGTCGAGGTAGGTCTCGGTTCCCGAGCGGCCGCGCTCGCGAGCGATCTCGGCGACCGTCTGCCCTTCGTAGTCGGCGTGCTCGCGCCGGGGCACCCATAGGATCTGCGTGTCCTCCCAGCGCATGCCCACGCGCTCGAAGGTTCGATCGACCGCGCGCAGGAGCCGCTCGCGATCGCCTCCGGGGTCGAGGGCCGTCTGCATGTCGGCCAGGGCCCAGGGCGGCAGGAACACGATCAGGGTGGTGTTGCCGCCCACGTAGGGGAAGGCGTCCACCGCGATGTCGACCTCGCCGCGCAGGGCGTCGAGGTGCTCGAGGATCCGATCGGTGGAGGGCCAGGTGGCGTCGCCGACGAAGATCAGGTGCGAGTGCTGCACCGGAACGCCGTGGGCCCGGTGGATGGCCGCCGTCTCGTCGAGGGCGAGCTGATTGGACGGGGTCTCTTCGTCCTGGCCCCTCGCGGCGAGCGCCACGTAGCTGCGGGCGTGGGAGGTGTAGACGCCGCCGCGCTCGGCCAGGGGCGCCGTCACGTCCACCAGCTCGCCCACGTCGGCGAAGATCCCCGGGGCATAGCCGAGGCCCGTCGAGAGGCCGATGGCGCCCTGGTCGAGACACGCGCGCGCGAGGTCCGCCATCTGCGCGCGCTCGTCCGGCGTCGAGGGCCTGGGGTCGAGGCCCTTGATGGCGCTGCGGATCGCGCCGTGGCCGGCGAGCTGTGCCACGTTCAGGGCCACGCCCCGCTCGTCCAGGGCGCCCAGGAACTCGCCCATCCCGCTCCACTCGTAGTCGAGCTCGTCGTCGTGCAGGAGCTTCGCCATCAGCGGGAGCAGCTGCTCGTTCTGGCCACAGCAGGGAGCGGGCGAGCTTCCACAGTTCCCGCCCACGAGGGTCGTGATGCCCTGCTCCACCAGAGGGGCCAGCACCTCGCCGTGCCCGGGCTGGGGCAGCACCCAGTCGCTGTGGGAGTGCATGTCGATGAAGCCCGGGGTGATCGTGAGCCCGCTGCAGTCGATCTCGCGGGTGGCCTCGGCGGCGTCGAGATCTCCGACGGCGGCGATGCGGCCCTGGCGAACGCCGATGGAGACGGGCTCGGCGTCGGCACCGGTGCCGTCGAGGACGGCACCGCCCTTGAGGATCAGGTCGAAGGACATGCCGCGAGCGTACCACGCGGCACGCGCACCGATTCGCGCGCTCAGTGCCCGGCGCTGGCAATCGCGTCGTCGCCGAACCCGGCGCGCTCGAGCAGGGCGACGAAGCGCGGGTCCTTGCGGTAGGGATCGAAGGCGGGCTCGACGCGGACGTACCAGAAGTGGCGCTGCTCGGCCTCGTTCAGGCACTCGAGCATGCGCTCGACCTCGCCGGTGTACGCGAAGACGTGGGAGCCGGTCCACGGGACGGTCCCGCAGCGCGAGCCGGTGCGCCACTCCACGACGTCCATCATGAAGCGCAGGAAGCCCACCGTCCCCAAGGTGCGCGCGAGGATGCGGAAGCCCGGGCGCTGCCCGGGCGGGAAGGCGAGCATCAGCGCCTCGCTGCTCTCGCGCTCCATCCCCTTGCGCCCGTAGGCCTTGGAGAGCAGCGAGGGGATGTCCGGACCGGTCGAGATCGCCCAGGAACGATGCAGCGACGTGAGCGCGGCGTCGTACTCCGTGCGATAGAAGAGCAGCCGCCCGAGCATCTGATGGACGCTCGCGCCGAGCGGGTCCTGCTCGACCGCACGCAGCAGCAGGGGATGGGCCTCGTCGAAGCGGCCGAGCTTCAACAGGAGCCCCGCCCGGGCGACGAGCGCGTCGTGGTGTCCGGGGTTCAGCTCGAGAGCGCGATCGTAGAGCGCGAGCGCTGCGGGCCAGTCCCGATGGCGCACCTCCATCACGACGGCGAGCTGCTTGTGGGCCGTCGCACTGGCCGGATCCGCCGCCACGGCCAGCCGCGCGTGCTCCTCGGCCCGAGCCAGGAGCTCGCTCGTGCGCGGCTCGGCCGAGAAGCTGCCCCACTTGTAGCCGAGCGAGCTGGCGAGCCCCGCCTGGGCCTCGGCGGATCCGGGATCCGCGGCGACGGCCTGACCGTACAGCTCGATGGCCTCGTCCACGCCTTCGGGCGTCCGCTTCAGGATCGCTTTTCTCCCGCGCAGGGTCAGCAGGTAGGCCTGCATGCTCCCGTCGCGGCGCGGCGAGCGCACGACCGGTGAGAGCCGCGCCTCGAGCTCGCGCGCAATCTGGTTGGCGATGTCGTCCTGGACGCCGAGCACGTCGTCGAGGGGCCGATCGAAGCGATCCCCCCAGAGCTGGAAGCCGTCGTGGGCGCGCACCAGCTGGGCCGACACCCGCAGCCGATCTCCCACCACGCGGACGCTCCCCTCGACCACCGAGCCGACCCCGAGGCGCCGACCGATCTCGGTGATGGCGGTGGGCTCGTCCGCGAACGCAAAGGCCGAGGTCCGGGCAGCGACGTGCAGGTCGGCCTGGCGCGACAGGTTCGCGATCAGGTCTTCGCTGATCCCGTGGGCGAGATAGGTGTGATCTCCCTCGGGGCTCAGGTCGGAGAACGCCAGCACGGCCACCGCCGTGGGCGGGGGCGCGGATCCGGGGCCGGCCGCCGGCCGGGCCGGAGCGAAGGGGAGCTCGGTGGGAAGGGCCAGATAGACGCCGGCTGCGACCAGCACGGCCAGGGCCGCGCCGCCGATCCCTCCGGCCACGAGCAGCGGGCCGAAGCGGCGGGGGGGCCGCGGGGCCTCTGCCAGCGGCTCCACGGCTTCCGCCGGGGCGGGAGCCCTCGGCGCCGCGGCGCTCGCTTCGAGCTCCGGATCCGCGGCGGCATCGAGGGGCGCCACGTCGAGGGCAATCCCGTAGCCGCGGCCGCGGACGGTCCGGATCACCTCCTCGCCGGGTGACACGCGGGACAGCGCCTGGCGCGCCTGGCTGATCGCCTTGGTCAGGACCTCATCGCCCGTCACGACGTCGGCCCAGACCGTGTCGAGGATCTCCTCCTTCGGAACCGTGCGCGGAGCGGCCTCCACCAAGAGGCGCAGCACCGCGAAGACCTTCGGCTGCAGCTCCACGCGCTGCTCGCCCCGGCGCAGCTCGAAGCGGGTCAGGTCCAGGACGAAGGACCCGAAGGCGTAGCCAGAACCCCTCGTCTCGCGCCCGGTGTCGCTCATTCCCTTGCGTTCCGCCTCGACTCGCCCCGCCGAGCCCCTGCGCTCCGAGCCCCTCGGCTCCGAGCCCGGGATGGGCGCCGGAGATCGCGCAGCCCCCGGAACTCCGGTGGAATTCACCAAACGGGAAGCTTCCGGTCAGGTTCGAGGACGTCCCTCGTCCCATGCTCCACGGCGTCGACGCGACGGCCCCGACCCCGGATCGAGCCTCCCGCTGAGTGAACGGCGGCGATGGTATCAGGCCCGCCCCGGAGGGAGGAGGCCCCGCGCGACGGGCTCGAGAGCCGAGCCCGCCCCGATGATCCCGGCGCCCGAGAGGACGCCGGCAACGGCCCCACCAACGCGCCCCACCCCAACGCGCCCCTCCGAATGGGCGCCCTCGAAGGAGTCACTCCATGGCCATGAACCCGACCGCTGACGTCTCCCCCTCCCCCGCCTCGCCCGCCTCGGAAGGCCAGCCCCAGCCGGCATCGGCGGCGAGCCGCGCCGCCGTCCTCGCCTACGGCATCTTCGCCTACGTCCTCTTCTTCGCGACCTTCCTCTACCTGATCGGCTTCGTCGGCGGCTTCGTCGTTCCGAAGACCCTCGACTCGGGCGTGGTGGGACAGTCCGGGCCCCTCGCGACCGCCATCCTGATCAACGTGCTGTGCCTGGGTGTGTTCGGCATCCAGCACACGATCATGGCGCGCCCGGCCTTCAAGCGGGCCTGGACGAAGATCATCCCGGCCGCCGCCGAGCGCAGCACCTTCGTGCTGGTGACCTCGGTGATCCTGATCGCCACGGTGTGGCTGTGGCAGCCGCTCCCCGAGGTCGTGTGGCACGTCGAAGGGCCCGTCGCCTGGCTGCTCCTGGGAATCTCGTTCCTCGGCTGGGGCGTGGTGCTGGCCTCGACCTTCATCATCGATCACTTCGATCTCTTCGGCCTGCGCCAGACCGTGACCTACGCCCTCGGTCGCGAGTACGTGGCGCCCCGCTTCAAGGAGATCCTCTTCTACCGCTGGGTCCGCCATCCGCTGATGGTCGGCTTCCTGATTGCCTTCTGGTCGACCCCGCACATGACGCAGAGCCACCTGCTCTTCGCCGTCACCTGCACCGCCTACATCCTCGTGGGCGTGCGCATCGAGGAGAAGACGCTCGTCGAGCTCCACGGCGAGGACTACGAGCAGTACCGCCGACGGGTCCGCGGCCTGCTGCCGATCCCCCGCCGGATGAGCTGAGAGCGCGCGACGAAGGAAGGGGGAGTGGCCTGGCCGCTCCCCCTTCAGGCGGATTCGCCGGCCGTCATCCGGAGGCTCACGTCCCAGAGGCGGGATGCGTCCTCGTCCCGCAGCGCCGTTTCGCGGGGCGCGTGGGGCTTGCAGTCGTAGTAGTAGCCGCCTGTCTTCCCCTCGACGTCGGCGGCCGTGCACAGGTAGACCGCCGTCTCGGCGCCCTTCTCGGTGCTGCGCGCGAAGGGACGGAGCAGACGCATCAGGCCCGCCGCAAGGGTTCCGTTGTTCGCGGCGAAGTTGCTGCCCACGAAGCCCGGGTGCAGGCAGTTGGCCGTCACCTCGCTGCCCTCGAGGCGGCGCGCCAGCTCCCGGGTGAACAGGATGTTCGCGAGCTTCGAGCGGCCGTAGACGGTCATGAACGCGTAGCGGCCCCGCGCCTCGAGATCATCGAAGTCGAGGGCCCCCGCGAAGCGGTGCGCATCGGACGAGACGTTCACGATGCGGCCGGGCGCGCTCCGTTTCATCCGATCGAGGAGCAGGTTCGTGAGCTGGAAGTAGGCCAGGTGGTTGACGGCAAAGGTCGCCTCGATGCCGTCCTCGGTCTCCTCGCGCACCCGGTTCACGACGCCCGCGTTGTTGAGCAGCACGTGGAGCGGCCGATCCAGCGCCAGGAACTCGGCCGCGGCCCGGCGGATCTGGGCCTGGGACGAGAGATCGGCGAGCAGCAGAGTGACGTCGTCGTTGCCGGTCCGAGAGCGGATCTCGTCACGCGCGCGCTCGCCCCGCCCGCGATTCCGGGCGAGCATCACCACGCTCGCGCCCCGGCGCGCGAGCGTCTCGGCCGCCGAGCGGCCAATGCCGTTGGTCGATCCCGTGACCAGACACACGCGCCCGGCCATCGAAGCGTCGTTCATTGCGTCCTCCTCGAGCGCTCTTCGGCTACGCGCGCCGCGAGCGGCGCTGGGCCCGCACGCGGCGCTCGGTGGCGAAGGGATCGAGGCGCGCCAGGGCCGCAGCATCCTCCCGCGAGCCCAGGGCGCGGAACCGCAGCGAGAGCCGGTGGGTGCCCGGGCCGACGCGATAGGCCGGCAGGACGTCCGGGCCGCAGGCTCCCGTCCCGACCCCGCGCTGGGCCGCATCGAGGTGCAGCACCGTCTCCGCCCGGGGCTCGAGCTCGTTCGTGTGGCTCGCGGCGGCGAGGTCCTCGGCCCGGAAGTGGGTGGCGGTGAACTCGAAGAGGTCGCGGGCGGTCGAGATCAGGAGCCCCTCCCCGGCCGCGTTGCGCAGACACAGCCAGCGCGTGTCGGTCTTGTTGCCGTTCTCCTGGGGCAGGATGTAGGGGACGTACTGATCGGCCACGCGGCCGGAGTGGCGACCCACGAAGGCGCCCGACTTCCGGTCGGAGTGGCTCTCGTGGGGCCCCCGCCCGAACCACTCGAGCTCCTCGAATCCCGGCTGCAGCGCCAGGACGACGCCGATGCGCGCCAGCTCGGGCAGGCCCGCATCCACGACGAAGCGATGCTCGAGGAGGAGCGCACCGGACCCGTCCACCGTCGCGGTCGTGCGCTGCTCGAGCGGTGCGCTCTCCTTGCCCACGCGGAAGCTTCGCCGGGACGTGACCGAGACCCGGCCGTCGGGCTCGCGCGCCCGTATCCGGGCCTCCTCCAGGGACACCTGCTCGAGGCCGAGGTCGGTCCAGCGCACGAAGCCCGGGTGGGTCACGTGCTCCCGCGTCCACGTGTCGTTGTCGGTCGGCGCTCGCCACAGGCAGAGCGACTCCCCGCGCGCGAGACAGGGGACGCCGTCTCGCTCCACCTGCTCGAGATCCCCGGTCGAGCCGTCGAACACGTAGGCGAAGCCCTTTCCCTCGACGCGGATGGTGTCGCCCGAATCCGCGAGGGAGAGCCCCGCCGAGGCCGTGGCAGGCTTGGGCGCCCGCTGCTTCCACGGCAGCGGCAGCTGACAGCGCGCCACCTCGAAGCCCTTCTCGGCCCAGGAGAGCGCCGCAGCCGTCTCGAAGCGGACGTCCACGAAGGCCTCTTCGCTGGCCTCGAGGTCGCGCCGTTCGATGGGGAGGGTCAGGTCGGCATGGTCTCCCGGCGCGACGTCGGGCAGCGGGAGCTTGCCGCGCTCGACGACCTTGCCGTCGACCTGGACCTCGTAGCGGGCCCGCAGCCAGTCGAGGCCCACGAAGTCCTGCTCGTTGTGGAGGCGCACGCGCCGGCGCCGCAGGTCGCGCTCCAAGAGGCGCACGGGCTGGGCCAGGAACTTGTGCTCCCACATGGCCGGGTGGGGTGTGCGGTCGGGCCACACCATGCCGTTGATGTTGAAGTTCTTGTCGTTCGGCTCGTCGCCGAAGTCGCCTCCGTACGCCCAGAACTCGCGGCCCTGCTCGTCGGTCTGCAGCAGGCCCTGATCGGCCCAGTCCCAGATGAACCCGCCCTGCAGGCCCTTGTAGCGGCGGAAGGCGGCGAAGTAGTCGTGCAGGCTTCCGTTGCTGTTGCCCATGGCGTGGGAGTACTCACACAGGATCAGCGGGCGCTCGTCCTTGGTGGTCCGCGCCCAGTCGACGATGGCATCGATGGGGGCGTACATCGGACAGACGAGGTCCGTCGGCAGCGGGTCCGGCGACAGCTGGAACTGCAGGGCCCCCTCGTAGTGCAGCGGGCGCGTCGGGTCGTAGCGTCGGGTGAAGCCGGCCATCGCGCCGTGCGAGGCGCCGTAGCCGCTCTCGTTCCCGAGCGACCAGCAGATGATCGACGGGTGGTTCTTGTCCCGTCGCACCATGCGCTCCATCCGGTCGAGGAACGCGGGGAGGTAGGCCGGGTCGTGACACAGGCTCGCCAGATGGCCGTGGCTCTCGACGTTGGCCTCGTCGATCACGTACAGCCCGAGCTCGTCGCACAGATCGAGGAAGCGGGGATCGTTGGGATAGTGCGCCGTCCGTACGGCGTTGAAGTTGAACTGCTTCATCAGCACGACGTCCCGGCGCATGGACTCGACGCTCACGGTCTTGCCGTGCACCTCGTCGTGGTCGTGGCGGTTCACGCCCTTGATCAGCACCGCCTTGCCGTTGACCCGCAGCTCGCGGCCTCCGACCTCCACCCGCCGGAAGCCCACGCGCTGGCTGATCGCCTCGCCGCAGCGGCCCTCGGAGTCGAGGAGGGACACCACCAGGCGATACAGCGTCGGCGTCTCGGCCGACCACGGATCGGGCTCGGGGACGTCCGCGAGCAGGTGGACCCCGTCGCCCTGGAAGAGATACGGGTTGCCCCGATGCTGCACGCTGCCGCGCAGCGGCTCCTTGAACACCCGGCGTCCCTTGGGATCGAGGAGCTGGGCCTCGACGCTCCACGCGTCCGGCGGCTCGTCGAGGCTTCCGATCTCGACCCGCAGGTCCATGCGGCCGTCGCCGGTCTCGGGGTCGTAGTCGCTGCGAACGGTGACGTCCTGGAGCCACGTCCGGCCCGTCGCGCACAGGAAGACCTCGCGGTGGAGCCCCGCCATCCACCAGTGATCCTGGTCCTCGACGAAGCTCGCGTCCGACCAGCGCACCACGGCGGCGGCCAGCAGGTTGCGGCCCGGCTCGACGAGCTCGGTCACGTCGAACTCCGCCGGCAGGCGCGAGTCCTTCGAGTAGCCGACGGGCGTGCCGTTCACCCACACGTAGAGCACGCTCTCGGCGCCGCCGAAGTGCAGTACCACGCGACGGCCGGCCCAGCCCTCGGGCACGTCGAAGTGCCGACGATAGAGCCCGGTCGGGTTGTCCTCGGGCACCCGGGGCGGCGCCTGCGGAAAGGGCATCTGCACGTTGGTGTAGTGCGGACGGTCGTGACCCTGCACGGTCCAGTTGCCCGGTACTTCGATCACGGTCCAGGCGTCGTCGTCGAAGTCCGGCTGCTCGAAGCCACTGGGGAGCCGCTCGGGATGCTCGGCCAGGTGGAAGCGGTAGTCGCCGTCTAGCGAGAGGAACCACGGCGAGCGGGTGCGGTCGCCGGAACGGGCGGCCTCGGCGTCCGGGAAGGGCTGGAAGCTCGCGCGCGCGGTGAGCCGCCGGTAGCCCGTGCACTGGGGCGTCTCCCACGAGCGCTCCCCCGGCCGGTCGAATCCCTTCATGCACCCTCCTGCGGCCGGACACGACGTCCGGAGCCGCGGCTAAGCGGACTTGCGCGCCCGCGCCTTCCTGGCCGACGGTCCGACCGGCCTGGCGGCCTCCGCCAGCGTCTCGGCCAGCAGTCGATACTCGTGCTCGCGCGCGGCCCCCTGCCGCCAGGCGAGGCCGACGGTGCGAACGGGCTCCGGCTTGCGGAACGCCTTGCACGCCAGGCCCGAGCCGTGGCGCAGCTCGACCTCCTGGGCGCGCTCGGGAAGCAGCGTCACGCCGAGGCCTCCCGCCACCATCTGGACCAGGGTGTTCAAGCTCGTCGCCTGGATGCGACCCGCATTCACCCCCGCCCGCCGGCACACCTCGAGAGCCTGGGCGCGCAGACAGTGGCCGTCCTCGAGCAGCAGGACCTCCTCGCCCTTGAGGGCCGACTCGGGGATCCGTGCCGCCTTGTCCTGCACCAGCGGATGGTCCTCGCGAGCGACCAGCTGGAAGGGCTCGTCGTAGAGAGGCAGCTCCACCAGGTCCGCCTCCTCGACCGGCAGGGCCAGGAGCCCGAGGTCCAGCGCTCCCGACTCGACGGACTCGACCAGATGGCGGGTCTGCTCCTCGCGCAGCACCAGCTCGAGCTTCGGGTGCTGCTTGCGCACGCGCGGCAGCACCGCCGGGAGCAGGTAGGGCGCGATCGTCGGGATCACGCCGAGGCGAAGCGGACCGGAGAGCGGCTCGGAGGCGCGGCGCGCGTCCTCCACCAGCGCGTCGACGGCGGAGAGGCATCGGCGCGCGTGCTCGATCACCTGGCTTCCGGCGGGAGTCACCAGCACCCGGCGCTTGCTGCGCTCGAAGACCTGGACGCCCAGCAGCTCCTCGACGAGCCGCACCTGGGCGGAGAGCGCGGGCTGGGTCACGGCGCAGCTGCGCGCGGCCCGGCCGAAGTGCAGCTCGTCGGCGACGGCGACCAGGTACTCGAGCTGACGCACCGAGGGCCGATGGAGGGGGAGAGCGTCCATATCCCGAATCTATCAGAGATCGGGGTTCCGCGAACCGAAGTGATGACTGGCCGTCGGCTACGAGGAGGCCTCCGCCGCGGCCACCTTCCCCGCGCGCCGCCCGAAGAACGTGCCGTCACCCAGCGAGAGGCCGCTCGAGTAGCCGGGCACGGCCAGCCCGGAGGTTGCCCTCCCCGCTCCGAACAGGCCCGGAATCGGGGCCCCGGCCGGATCGAGCACGCGCCCGAAGGGATCGGTGCGCAGCCCGCCGAGGGTGAAGGCCGCGTACAGCGAGCCCTCGGTGGTGCAGTCGTAGGCGCCGAAGGGCGGGGTCTCGAGGGGCGTCAGGTAGTCGGGCCCCTTGTGGAAGGCGGGGTCCTGTTGCTTGCGCGCGTGCTCGTTGTAGAGAGCGAGGGTCGCGACGAGGCTCCCGGGCGGCAGCCCGAGCTCCTGCTCGAGCTCGGCCGGCGACTCCCCCACCGCCGCCACGTCGCGCGGGTAGGTCACGCGCTCGAAGCAGCCGTCATCGAGGACGAGCCACGCACGCCCTTCCTGCCGCAGCAGCGCGTGCTCGCCGAGGCGGCCGTAGTAGGCGTCCTCGTTGATGAAGCGCTGGCCCTGGGCGTTGATCAGGATGCCGCGCTTGAGGCCCCAGGGCTGGGTCACGGGCAGGGAGACCGAGCCCGCCTCCATGTGCAGGGTGTCGGCTCCGGCGGCCATGCCGAGCCGGATGCCGCTGCCGTCGTCGCCCTCGGCGCCGACCCGGAAGCTGCAGCGACGCAGCCAGGGCGCGTGGGCCTCGAGCATGGCGTCGTCGTTGATGAACCCGCCCGTCGTGAGCACCACGCCGCCGCGCGCGGCGAGCGCACGCTCCTCCCCGAAGGCGCGGGCCACGCAGCCGACGACCCGGCCGTCGTCCTCGAGCACCAGCTCGAGGACGCGATGGCCGGTGCGAATCCCGGCGCCGCAGGCTTCGGTCGCCGAGACCAGCTTCTCCATCAGCAAGGGTCCCGCCTGGTGGGGCCGCGCCGGCACGTGCCCCCGCGGCGCGGGCTTCGCGATGCCGTCGAAGGGCCACACGTTCTCGCTTCCCGACCACACGAGGCCGTCCTCGTTCGGCGGCTCCCCGCTGCAGCCGTGGTGGAAGACGGGGTTGAAGGGGACGCCTTGCTCGACGAGCCACTCGTAGTGGGCCGGGCTCCCTTCGCAGTAGTCGCGGACCTTGGCCTCGTCGGGCGCCTCTCCGCAGGAAGCCATCAGGTAGCGGAACATCTCCTCGGGATCGTCGTCGAAGCCGCACGCCCGCTGCAGCGCGGTGCCGCCGCCCAGGTACACGACGCCGCCGGACATCGCGGAGGTCCCGCCTCCGGCGGCGGCGCGCTCCAGCACCACGACCTCGGCGCCATGCGCCCGCGCCTCGATCGCGGCCGAGGCGCCCGCTGCGCCGAGGCCCACGACGATCACGTCGCACTCTTCGTCGAAGCGCGACAGCTCGGCGCGCCTTCGGATCCCGCTCCGCAAGGTTCAGGCTCCTGCCGGCCCCGGCGCGCTCACGCGCCCGGCGCTCCCTTGACGCGCTTGAGCTGGGTGTTGCCGCTGTCCACCAGGAAGTCGGAGCCCGTGGAGGAGCGGCTCTCGTCGGACGCCAGGAAGAGGATCATCGACACGATGTCCCCGAGCCGCTCGTCGTTGGTGCGCTCGCGCTGGTACGGAAGGAAGGGCTGTCCGAAGCCGTGCACGATGCCGGGATCCACGCCCTCGGGCACGTAGGGCCCGATCATGTGGGTGCTGCCGGCCTCCGGGCAGACGGTGTTCACGCGGATGCCGGCGCGACCGAGCTCGACCGCCGCCACCCGGGTGAGCCCGCGCAGGCCCCACTTGCTCGAGGCGTAGGCGGCGACGCCGTTCTTGCCCTGGACGCCGTCGACGGAGCAGACGTTCACGATCGACCCGCCTCCCCGCTCGGTCATCGCGCCGGCGGCCGCGCGGATGCCGAGGAAGGGGCCGTAGAGGTTCACCTGGAGCAGGGCCTGGAAGCGTTCGGGCGGGGTGTCGACCAGCGCCTCGAGGTGCAGGATCGCGGCGTTGTTCACCAGCACGTCGAGTCCACCGAAGCGTTCGTTCGTGGTCTCGATCGCGGCCTGCCAGTCCTCCTCGGAGGTGACGTCGAGACGCAGGGCGCAGGCCGCATCGCCGAGATCCTTGGCGACGGCCCCGGCCTCGGCCTCGAGCACGTCGCCGAGCACGACGCGCGCGCCCTCGGCCACGAAGCGGCGGGCCACGAGCTCTCCGGTCCCCCGGGCCGCGCCCGTCACGAGCGCGACCTTGTCCGCCAGCCGCCCGGTGCTCACGGGCGATCCTGAATGGCGAACAGCGAGGTCGGATGGGACTCGACGGCGCCGAGGTCGAGGAACGCCTTGCAGCTCTCGATCATGCGCGAGACGTTCGCCTCGAGCTTCTTCGGGTCGCCCTCGGCGTCGTACCACTTCGCCGGATTGCCGATCGCCTCGGTGGCGAAGCCCTCCTCCACGATGCCGGCGTAGGGCGGCGCCCCTTCGGTGAGCGCCCGCACCACGACGTTCCGGACGTAGAGGAAGGTGGCCTGGGTCTCGAGCGCGACCACCCGGTGGTGGTCGAGCCAGCGATGCAGCCACTCGGCCGGCTCGATCCGTTCGGGGCGCTGCAGCAGCGCCACCATGTCGATGCCCGGGATGCGCGTCCCGGCCTTCCACTCCGGCAGCAGCGGGACGGACTCGGAGACGGCGTAGCCCGCGATGCGACCGCACGCGGCCTCGAGCCTCTCCTCGTGAGGGCCACGGTCCTCGGCCGACTCGAGCCAGAACGACGCGAGGCCGGCGATCGGGGTCTCCATCTTCGTGAGCCGCGAGCCCTGTACGGCCTCGGCATCCTCGTCGACGAGCGAGAGCGCGAGCCCGCGGCAGCCGAGCTCGATCAGCTGCGCCGCGAGCTCCGAGCGCGCGCGCAGCGCGAAGTCGGCGGCGGCCTGGCCCGCCTCGGGCCACAAGACGTAGACGAGCTTCTCCATCAGAGCGGCCTTCCACCGGGTTGCTCTGCGGGAGGCGACTCCGGCGCGGGGGGATCCGCGGGCGCGCGCGGCGGCGGGCCCTCCAGCGAGCGGCTGAACTCTTCGAGCGCCTCCTCGATGGCGCGGCTCGCGTCCCGGGCGCTCTTGCCGAGCGCCTCTCCGAAGATCCGCCCGCTCTCGCGCAGGGCTTCGCCCGCCTGCTCCAGGCTCGCGGTGATGACGGCCTCGCGCATGCTTCCGAGCGTCTTCTGGGCGTCCACCCGCCACTCGCCCTGGACCCGGGTCAGGTGGGTCGGGAAGCGGTAGACCACGTCGCCCTGGGGCGAGGGCAGCGACGTCTCGACCCGGGCCGTGTCTTCGCCCAGCTCGATCGCGCCGAGCTCGACCGCCGTGATCAACGTGCCCTCCGTCAGGCCCTCCAGGCGACCGGCGTCGATGGGGAGGGCTATGGCACGGGCCTCGTCGATGCGACCGTCGCGAAGCGAAGACCAGAAGGTGGTCGCCACGTCCTCGGGCGCCGCCGCTCCGCCGCAGGAGAGGGCCACGCCGAGCAGGGTCCCGGCCAGGGTCCCGGTCAGGGTCCCAGCCAGGGTCCCAGTCAGGGTCCCGGTCAGGGTCCTGAGAAGGGCACTGCGACTCGACGGATTCCGACGCAGCTTCGTCAAGATCCCTCCACCCACTGGGAGCTGGAAAGATCCGGAGATTAGCACGAGGCGGTGTATCCTCGGTCGCCGGGCGCGCATCCAAGGCCCGTGGAGGAGGGCTCGTGACGGGATCCGATGCCGGTGGCTCGGGCACGAACGGAGAGGCGGCCTCGCTCGAGGATCTGCTCGCCCTCGAGTCGATCCGGCGGCTGAAGTACCGCTACCTGCGCTGCCTCGACACCAAGGACTGGGACGACATCGAAGGCTGCTTCACCGACGACGCCACCGCCGCCTACAGCGGGGGCAAGTACACCTTCGAGGGGCGTGCGGCCATCGTCGACTTCCTGAAGCGCTCGATGGGCGCCGAGACCTTCCACTCGAGCCACCACGCCGGGCACCCGGAAATCCGCTTCGACGGGCCGGACCGCGCCCGCGGCACCTGGAAGCTCGACGACGTGGTGATCGAGACGAAGTTCCAGATCACGATCCGCGGCTCCGCGTTCTACGAGGACGTGTACGTGCGCGGCGGCGACGGCGCCTGGCGCATCGAGCACACCGGCTACAAGCGCGTGTACGAGGAGATCTCGAGCCGCGCGGACATCCAGAGCCTGAAACTCACGGCGAGCTACTGGTCGACGGACGGCCGGAGCGAGCTTCCCGCCGGCTGACCGCCGGCCTTCGACGAAGGACGCGAGGCAAGCCATGTCCAACGAACGAATCGTCCCCTCGGATCTCTACGACTCCCGCAAGCTCGGCTTCTCCCAGGGCGTCTCGGCGCCCGCCGCGGGTCGCGTCCTCTACCTCTCCGGGCAGGTCGCCTGGGACGAGAACGGCAAGACCGTCGGCGTGGGCGACCTCGCCGCACAGGCTCAGCAGGCCGCCGAGAACGTGCGACGCGCGCTCTCGGCCGGCGGCGCCTCCCCCGCGGACGTGACGCTGCTGCGCGCCTACATCGTGAACTACAGCCCCGAGATGGCGGCCGACGTGGCCAAGGGCATCGGCGGCCTCTTCAGCGACTGCGAGCCCCCGGCCCAGACCTGGATCGGCGTGGCCAGCCTGGCCAGCCCGGAGTTCCTGATCGAGCTCGAGGCCACCGCCGTCGTCTCCTGACGCGAACCCGGCTCCGCTCCCCGTTCCTGCGCCCGACCCCCGAGAGGAATCCCCGCGTGATCACCCTGTACACCTCGACGACCCCCAACGGACGCAAGATCAGCGTCGCCCTGGAAGAGCTCGGGATCGACTACGAGCTCGTGCACGTCGACCTGGCCGCCGAAGAGCAGCTGAAGCCCGAGTTCCTGGCGCTGAACCCCAACCACAAGATCCCCGTGTTGAAGGACGACGATCTGGTGATCTGGGAGTCGGGCGCCATCCTGCTCCACCTGGGCGAACGGCACGATCCCGAGGGTCGCATCCTCCCGAAGGACCCGGCCCAGCGCATGGCCGCCATCCAGTACGCCTTCTTCCAGACGGGCGGGATCGGGCCCAACCTCGGCCGCCTCGGCGCGGCACTCCGCAAGGAGGGCGAGAAGAACCAGGAGATGATCGACATCTTCTCCGGCGAGGTGGACCGCCTCCTCGGCGTGATCGATCGCATCCTCGAGGATGGACGCGACCATCTGGCCGGCCCGTACAGCATCGGCGACATCATGCACTACCCCTGGCTGCGCTTCGTCTACGACCTGAAGGCACCGCCGATGATGACCCGCCCGCGGGTCGTGGCCTGGATGGAGCGCATCGCCGAGCGGCCGGCCGTCACCAAGGGCATGGCGATTCCCGCCTAGCGCTCGCCTCAGCTGGGCCCGCGGCCCATGAGCGCGATCACGGCGTCGCTCCACGGCACGCTGCGGTAGGCCTCGATCAGGAAGAAGGTGGCCACGTACGCCACCCGCATGCGCCGGCTCTCGCACTGGGAGACGCCGAGCACCATGAGGAGCCAGCCGAAGCCACGCACCGTGGCGAAGGCGTAGGTGGTGACGGCGAAGAGCAGGAGCGACGCATCGCGGAAGCGGGCGATCCGCCCCCCGAAGCGACCGGTGGGCGGCAGCAGGAACGCGAGGGCGACGAAGGCCTCGATCGCTCCGGTGTAGACCGTCGCGAAGGTGGCGAGGCGCCGCAGCGCCGGCGGCTCGTCGAAGCCGCCCTCGGGCCAGGGCTCGCGGCCAGAGAGGGTGTCGGCGAGGAGGTCGCCGTTCGCCTCCCAGCGGTCCCAATCGAGCCCGCCCGCCATCACCGCGAGGTCGGCGAAGCGGGTGTCGGTGAGCAGGGTGACGCGAAAGAAGCGCCCGTCACGGAACTCGGGCGAGAGGCCGACCTTCCAGATCACCGCGAAGAAGAACGCGAGGCCGATCAGCAGCCGGGCGCTGGTCGCGAAGGCGCGCTCGGGATCCCGGGTGTGGAGCGCGCACACGACGGCCAGACAGCTGAAGGCCATCAGGTGGTCGTGGTTGTCGGCGAAGGGGAAGTCCCAGATCACCGAGGCGCCCGTCGCGAGGGTGAGCGCGATCCAGATCGCGCGCGACTGCAGTAGCCACGGCACGAGCAGCGCCGTCCCGGCCAGCATCATCACGGGGACGCGCTCGAACCAGTGCAGCGACGCGTCGAGGAGGAGCGTGAGCGCGAGCAGCCGCAAGCCGAGGGAGAAGGCGCTCACGGTGCGGCGTCCACGACGTGCTCGACGCTCGCGATCGGCTCCCACCGCGGAGCGAGCTCCGGCCCCTCGAAGAGCCCGCGCTCGACGCGTACGCGGATCCGGCGGGTGTCGAGCGGAGCGGTCGCCGACAAGGCACGGGCGATCTCGTGCAGCCGCGATTCCGTGGGGAAGAGCCGCACCGCGCGACGCGCGCGATCGAGCTCTCCGGGCACTCGCAGTGGCGACTCGCCGGCCTCCGTGATCGACACCGCGACCAGGCGGCGGAAGCCGCTGTGGTCCGTCGAGGCGAACATGCCGAAGCCGCCGCCCTTCCAGGGAGAGAGCCCGACGCCGAACGCAAGGGCGATCTGGATTCCGGCCAGCGCGACCAGGAGGATGGGAGCGACGCGCGGGAGCCAGCGCTCCCGCCACTCCCCGGAGCTCACGGCCGGCGCGCTCGCCGCAACGCGAAGAGCAGCGGGAAGGTCAGCACGAGGGCTCCGACGGCGGGAGCGAGGACGTGCCCGAGCATGAGGTGGCGCGGATCGTCGGCGGGACAGGTCGCCTGTGCCGTGGCGCCACCCATGGCCGCCATGGCCGCCGCCGCGGCCAGCACCAGGACGAGGGGGCGGTGGGGTACGGTGCGTGCGCCGAAGACGGAGATGCCGAGGGCGGGAAGGAGCGCGACGGAGAGGCTGACGATCAGGCAGTCGAGGTCCGCGCGCAGGGGCACCGGCGAGTCGAAGACGGGGTTCTGCAGGAAGAGCAGGGTCCCGACCCCGGCGGCCAACGCCATGCCGATGCCCGCCACCACGAAGCCCGAACGGACGGCCCCCTCGCGTCCGGGAACGCCGAGGGCCAGCGATGCCAGGAGCCCGCCGAGCCCGGCCACGCCCAGGCCCGTGAAGATCAGTGCGGTGCCGCGCACGTGCAGCAGCATCTCGAGGAAGTCCGGTCGCAGCCCGCGCATCGCGATGCCGAGTCCGGCGACGGCCGCCCACAACAGGAGCAACCCGCCCACGACCGTGCGCAGGCGCGGAATCGGCGTCACGGGCTCGAGGTCGTCGGCCAGGTCGCCGATCAGGTCGAGCACCTCGCGCTCGGCCGCGGCTTCGGCCGCGGCTCCGGTTGAAGCTCCGGTTGAAGGGTCGGGCGTGGGGTCGTTCACGGGGGATCTCCGAGCAGATCGCGCAGGGCCTTGTAGCCCCGGTGGGCGCGCAGCTTGAGGGCGCCCGGGGTGACGCCGGCCTTCTCCGCCGCCTCGGCAACGCTCAGGCCCTCGACCTTCAGGAACACGACGGCCTCGCGCTGCGCTTCGGGCAGGCTCGAGAGCGCGCGCTCTAGGCCGGGAGAGATGCGGCCGGCGAGCGGGTCGGCGCTCGGGCTGGCGGTGTGCTCGGCCGCCTCGATTCCGACCTCTCGACGACGTCCCTGGCGCCGCGCCCAGTCGACCACCGCATTGCGGGCGATCGCGCGGACCCAGGGAGTGAGCGGCCGCTCGGCCCGATAGGTGTGACGTGCCGTGTGGATCGACATCAGCACTTCCTGGGTCACGTCCTCGGCTGCCGCCGCGTCGGACAGGCGAGCGCGGACGATGCCGCGAACGAAGGGCAGCAGCTCGGCGAGCAGGCGCTTGTAGCAGTCCGCGTCGCCCTGCTGCGCGGCGGCCATCCACTCGCGCCAACGCTGCGCTCGCTCTTCGTTCTGCGTCGGCGCGCGGGCCCCGACGTCTCCAGCCGACATGCTCCCCCGTCACGTGCCGCACCCCCACCGGGCCGCACGCTTCTGCCCCCGGGGATGCTAACCGCGCCGGTTCTCGAGGGCACCCTCGTCGTCTTCGGAACCAGCCTGCGCCGAGGCTGGCGAAGGCAGGCGGGCGGGACGCGAGCAGGCTGAACACCGGTCAACCGCCCTCGGCCATGGCGGCGCTGCTCACGCACCCGCTCGGGTCGACGCCTCGCCGATCGCTGCGCGGACCGTCTCCACCTCGAGCTCGCCCTTGAACGTGGCGGCGGTCTCGCCCGTCGACGAGAGCACGCCCACCGTCCCGGTCTTGGCCTGGTGCGCATCGAAGAAGGCCACGATGCCGAGCGCCTCGGCCTGCTTGCGGGAGGCCGCGAGCTTGTCGGCGTCGGTCACGTCGAGGATCACGAAGCGCGCCGAGCTGCCGAGCGCGTTCTCCGCGCTCTCCCACGAGGGCTCCATGCGCGTGCAGGTGCCGCACCAATCGGCGTGGATCTTCACCACGAGCGGGCCCGGCTCCTCGGCGGCGGCGGGGCCGCTCAACAGGAAGGCCGCTCCGAGCAGCAACACGGAGAGGGACGACACCCACAAGAGCAGCCGGCGGGTCGAGGAGGCCTGGGGGTCGGGGTTCGAATGGGTCACGGGTGAGCTCCTGGAGTCCTGATGGGTTTCGGACACATCTGCGTCGATGCAACGCACGCGAGAGCGCTCGACCTGGCCGGGTCGGCGACTGGCCGGCGGACGGGTCGCGAGCTGCGTCGCGTACTGTGGGACGAGTACGCCCGGTCCGGAAGGACGGTTACACGGCGCCCCGAGCCCGGGAGACGGTTCCCGGCGGGCGGCATCCAAGTCAGAATCCGGGGCGCCGCTCGCCCCCGCCGACTCCGAGGAGAGCCATGCCCGCTGCCCTTCGCCTCCCTTCGATCCTGCTTCTCGCCCTGCTCCTCGGCTGCGCTCAGCTGGGTGTGGGCGGCGGCCTGAGCGAGCAGGAGGCGAGGCGCTATCGGCTCGCCAACAGCGGCAGCCACTGGGACGTGTCGGGCGACGACCGCGTCTACCGCGACCTGAAGGACCGCTACCCGGGCTTCTTCGACGTGCTCCTCGACCCGAAGCGCACCGACGAGCCGCCGACCGGGCGGATCCGCCGCGACCTCGAGCGCGTCCCCGTCGACCGCCACAACTACGACGCGCTCAACGCCATCGCGATCGCCTACTTCGAGCTCAACTACCGCGGCGAGGTCGCCCGGGCCGACGCGACCCTGGGCTTCATGTCTGCGGGCTTCCGCACGGCGAAGCTCGCGGCGATCCCGTGGCGCGCGTATGGCGAGATCGAGGACGGCGACCTGCGGAGCGCCATCCTCGACTTCTTCGAGGATGCGGGGACGGGGAGCAAGCTCGGCGCGCAGGCGACCTCGGGCCGCCTCGCCCCGATCGTGGCCTCCCTCGAGCGCAAGGAGGACGACCCGGCGCGCAAGGCCCGCATCTCGAAGCTCGTGGCAGAGATCGAGGCGCTGCAGCCCGAGCGCTAGCCGCGGCTCGCTGGGCGCGCACGACCCGGTACCCTCGGCCGGGATGGACGACAGGACACCCGACCCTCCGACGGACAGGGGGCGCCCGTCGGCGCCAGTGGAGCGAGGCGCGCTCGACTCCCGGCCCGACCTCGAACTGCGCTCCGGTCACAACTGGAAGCTGCTGCTCGGCGTCCTGACAGCCGGCCTGCTCCTCTTCGGCGGAGGCTCGAGCGTCCGCGAGTACCTGGGCTTCGAGTTCTCGCTCGACGGCCTCGCCGCGATCCGCGACTGGGTCACCGGGCTCGGCTGGATCGGCATCGCCGCCTTCGTCTCCCTCGTCACCTTCCGCACCTTCCTGCTGCTGCCCTCGCACCTCGTGCTGATCCTCGGCGGCCTCGCCTACGGCGCGGTGGGCGGCGCACTCTGGGGCGCCGTCGGCCTGCTCGGATCGGCGCTGGTGCAGTTCGGTGCCGCCCGGGTGTTGGGCGACGACTGGGTGCGGCCCCAGCTCGGCGAGCGTGGCCGCGCCGTGGAGGAGCGCGTGCGCCGCGCGGGCCCCGGCGTCGTGTGGATCGTGACGGCCCACCCCGCCGGCCCGCAGACCTTCGTGAACCTCGCGGCCGGTCTCGCCAGCATGCCGGTCTGGCAGTTCGTGCTGGCGATCGTGCTGGCGGCGCCCCTGCGATCGGGCGCCTACGCCCTGCTCGGCACCTCGATCCTGAGCTTTGGCGTCCCGACCTTCGTCGCGATCAGCGTGGCCCTCTCGGTGGTGCTGATGGTGCCGCTGCTGATCCCTTCGGTCCGCGCCTTCGTGCTGGGCGAGCCCGTCCGCGACGGCGCCGGGGTCAGGTGAGGATGCGGTAGAGCACGGTCCCGCGTGCGCACACGCGGCCGTCCTGCTGGCTCGCGACCTCGACCTCGCTCCAGAACATCTCCTCGTCTCGCTGCACGCAGCGCCCGTAGGCGACCAGATCGGCCTTGGGGGCCGGAGCGAGGTTCTGGATCTGCATCGACGCCGTCGAGGCCTTGTAGCGGCCGGGGCCCGACTCGGCCCACGAGGCCATGGCGCCCGCGGTGTCCAGCAGCGCGAGCACGGCCCCTTCGTGGATCCCCCCGGCGTGCTCGGTGTTCGTCTCGAGCACCGGCATCACGAGCCGCGAGGTCCCGCCGGTCATGTGCTCGACGCGGATGCCGCGGTTGCCGATGAAGGGGACGCGTCCGATGTGCGGGCCCATCACGCCGGGATCGGCGTCGCCGTGATCGCCGGGCGAGCGGTAGGTCTCGGCGGGCGCGGCTCCGAAGCGGCCGCGCACGGTCGAGACGGTGCGCGCGATCGGCTTGCCGTCGGGCGTCGAGACGTCGACCGAGACGAAGCACATCTGCTTGCCCTTCCGCAGCAGCTCGGCCTCGGCCACGACCTCCTCGCCGATGGCGGCGGCCAGGTAGGCGACCTGCATCTGGGCCGTGTGGAAGGGCGCGGCGTCGGCGCCCAGCACCGCGCGGGCCACGGCCTGGCCGCCGATGGCGCCGAGGGAGGCCGCGCAGCCGCCGTGGAGCGCCTGCCCCGGATTCGAGTTGTCGTCGCTGTAGGGCAGTCGCAGGCGGGCGCCGGCCTCGGAGACGTGCTCCAGTCGGACGCCCAGGGCCTGCCCGTAGGGCGAGGCCTCGACCCACTGCTGGATCGCTTCCATGGATGCTCTCAGTGCTCCGGGATCAGGCAGGAATGGACGGACTCCTCACCCGGGATCTCCCGGGCGAGGGTGCGGATCGCCGTCTCGGCCTCGCGCAGGTCGAAGTCGTGGGTGTGCATGCGCTCGACCGGGACCCGCCGCGACTCGATC